>Ga0265338_10000032_pt1 | contig 257580 bp, 215 predicted proteins | sample 42126metaG_FD_193579 | JGI IMG/M metagenome (GOLD analysis project Ga0265338, IMG submission 193579) | Rhizosphere microbial communities from Carex aquatilis grown in University of Washington, Seatle, WA, United States - 4-21-26 metaG | ecosystem: Host-associated > Plants > Roots >... | reverse complement strand
ATGTCAAGCGGCGGCGTTTCCACGGTGAACAATTGGGGACTGGTGCTGACGGTCCCGGAACCTTCACCGGCAGCGCTCGGCGCCTGTGGCCTCATCCTGTTCGCGCTCGTACGGAGATGCAAAGCCGTCCGGGCACGTTCAGCATAACTGCTCTTTATCGCACTAAACACCGGCGCAAGGAGATGAGCTTTGCGCCGATTTACATTGTTCCCCGCGTTATATTCAATGAATTACAGACTTAAATGGGATAGCTCTTTTGCCATGGCGTGTCGAGTGGGGAAGTGGGTGAAGTGCGGAGTATCAGGTATCAGGAAAAGAGGCGCTAAAGCGCACGCAGTCCAAACGCTTCGCGAGATTCTACGGGGGGATCCGATTTCGCAGAGTGAGATGGAAGGGACGACGGCGGTCACGGAGTGACGCGCCCTACCAATTTAACGTGATTTGGTAGGTTGATTGCGTTGGGATGCGCTGCGAGCCGGGACAGCTCGCGCTCCGCATGCGGGGCGCCTAGGCGCATAAACTTTCCGTGGATATGTTTGCAAGGGGTGTTGCAGCGCCCGAGGACGGGCACCCTCCATAGAAACTGCTGCCCGGCGTTTGGTATTTCATTTCAGCCGTTCCAAATGGGAGTTCTATAGCTGGTCGTCACAGGTCAGCGCGAACGAGCCACTGATTCCATCGGTGGTGACTATTCCAACTCTTGAGCGGGAGTGAGGCAAAGATGAAACTCGTATCGATTCATGGAATCATTGTCCTGCCAGCAGAACCAGGGAACCCAGCGCCCGAACGAAATTAAATATTGACAAAGTTTGACTTTGTTGTATAAGTGGTGAAGTTCTTTGACAATTGAATGATAGTAATCAGTTGAAATGGTGACTGGTTAGAAAAGCGTGAAGGCTGAAGGCTAAAAATGCGCGAAAAGATCGCTAATGGCGTTGATAACAATTAGAACGGTAAGAACTAGAAGAACCGGAAGAACACCTGAAATTGGATCGCGGCTGAGCACGAATTAAGGATAATTGGGGCTCTTTTTTCCGCGCACAACCATCCGCACGGCAGGACGGAACTCCGGACAAGAGGACGAGGGAAATCCGGTCGGATTCTGGCGAAATCCGGAAAATGGCATCCGGCGCTTTCCGGATGGGCAAGTTAATCAAATCGAGTGAGTTATAGCAGAAATTGGGGCTTTTCGGAAACAGGCTACGCCAGACTGCTCCAGCCTGCTAAAGGATTGTTTGTGGGGATGAGTAAATCATAAGGCCTAATTCATAATGGGGGAAATTGGAGGTATGGGATGATCCAGGAAGATGTCAGCGCCGACTGACGTCGGCGGCTACTCTCAGGAAACGGCTAGTGAGTATGCCCCCCACACCAGAACGAAGGGTGATTTCGACCGATTCCGACCGATTCAAACCAGTTTATAGGGGGTGGCATCTGAAGGTGGCGGGTTTCGAGCCTATGGTTTGGGGTTTCAGGCCGAAAGTTAGAGTTTCCTCACATGAGCCCTATTCTGATAAATCGAGACTTCGCCCTGCGATTGTAGGACTCAGCAGGGAGACGCTTGTCAGTAGCTTCGTCCGAACAGCCTCAAACCGATTCCAACCGGTTTAAGGTATTTTAAGGAATTATCTGAACCAGAGGGAAAGCGGCAGAGGGGAGGCACTCCAGGACGCTTCGCGAAATCAGGGGCATCAAAGTTTTAATGGGCGGCAAGATGCCGCCTGCCACGTCACGCGAGGACGCGTGACGCTACGTCTCAATATCGCCAAAAAACGAATGCAACGGTTTTCCTTTTTGAAACCGCGCTGAAGAATTATCTTTATTACTAACAATGAAATGGTCTGCCATCGAAATACCTGCCGGTCAGAATTGGAGCTGCCATGGCTGCTCTGATTGTTGCCGGGGCGCATTGTTGATCAAGATCACCGCTGAAGAAAAGGCGCGCATCGAAAGACAAAACTGGGCGACTGCCGATGGGGTTGATCCGGCGACGATGATCGTTTCGGAACGCGGGTATTTCCGGCTCGGTCATCAACCTGATGGTGCGTGCGTATTTCTGGATGCAGCGGGGCGATGCCGCATCCACGCAAAGTTTGGTGAAGCAACAAAGCCCCTCGCCTGCCGGCTTTATCCGATCGCGATTCATCCGGTCGGTGACAAACTGGTGGTCGGACTGCGCTTCAGTTGTCCGTCAGCGGCCGCCAACCTCGGCAAACCGTTGACGACCCAGCGCGCTGAGATCCAGAAGCTGGCGGTGGAAGTGGTTCCGCGTGATTTTGAACCTGGCGACCCGCCGCCGATCGCAACGGCGACAGACGGTGAATGGCCGGATTTTATCCGTTTCATGAAGTGGCTGGATACCTCGATGGCAGCGGCGAATGTGCCGGTGGCATTAAAGTTCCTTCGCACGCTGCATTGGCTCAATGCCGTTGAAAAAGGCGGACTGGAGCAGATAACCGGAGCAGGCGCCGAGGAAATCCTTGGTGTGTTGAACGAAAGCGCGAAGGAAAAGCTGCCGGCGTTGCCCAACGACCTGCCGGCTCCCAGTAAATTCGGCCGCGTATTCTTCCGTTCGCTCGTGCTGGAACACGCGCGGACGGTGACAGTCGGTGATATGCGCACGGCCAGTCGTTACCGCTGGAAGATGCTGCGGGCCTCGTACCGTTTCATTTTGGGAACGGGTCGCACCCCTGCCCTGCGCAAGGGATTGGAAAGCGTAGAGTTCTCCGACATCGAAAATTTTCCAGGAAAACTTTCGCCGTCGGCGGATGCGATGTTGACACGCTATTTTCGTGTAAAAATCGAAAGCCTGCATTTCAGCGGGCGCGCTTTTCACAATGCGCCGCTCATCGAAGGGTTTCGCAACCTGGCGTTGCTTTATCCCATCATCGTCTGGCTCGCCCGGTGGCTGGCGGTGAGCGCCGGACGAAAAGCACTTTTGGATGAGGACATCGCGCACGCGATCTCGATGGTGGATTATCACCACGGCTATTCGCCGTATCTCCGCTGGCGCATCCGTTTGCTCGCGCACCGGAACGACATCGCGAAATTATGCGCGGGATATGGGCGATGAATGGGTGTACCTTCATATGAATTCTGAAAAAAGGATTGGCGCGATGCGTCGATGAGTGCCAGATTTTGCGCGGGCTCACCATTAGTTTTGGAATTATGAAACGATTTGTCTTAGGAATTTTCGGGATTGTTGTTCTTGCTGTTCGTACCTTTGCCCAATCATCGCCGACCAATGACCTTGAATCATTGCTCGATTCAATGTCACTGGACGAAAAAATCGGGCAGATGACCCAGATAACGCTGGATATCGTCACGGTGCCAAATAGTTCCCCGATCCGGTTGGATGAAGACAAGCTTCGCGAAGCGATTGTCACGAACATGGTGGGTTCCATCCTCAACACCGGAGTGAATCATGCGTTGACCCTTGATGAGTGGCATTATGTCATCAAAACCGTCGAGGATATGGCCCGGACCAATACGCCGTATGGAGTCCCGATCATCTACGGCATTGATTCCATCCATGGCGCGACCTACGTGATAGGGGCCACAATATTCCCGCAAAACCTGGCCATGGCCGCGACGCGTAATCCGCAACTGATGCAGCGCACCGCGGAAATCTCCGCCATGGAGACGCGCGCCGCCGGTTTGCGGTGGACGTTCGCTCCGGTGCTGGATGTCGGCCGGCAACCGCTCTGGGCGCGCTTCGGTGAAACATTCGGCGGCGACCCGGTGATGGCGGGAATTTTTGGAGTGGCGGATGTGCGCGGCTTTCAAGGTGATGACGTGAGCAAGCCCAACCATATCGCTGCCTGCATGAAACATTACTTTGGTTATTCCTTCCCTTTTACTGGCAAGGACCGGGCACCGACGATGATTCCGGACCGTTATCTGCGCGAATATTTTCTGCCACCGTTCCGCGAAGCTGTTAAGGCCGGCGTCAAATCAGTGATGGCCAATTCTGGTTCCATCAACGGGGTGCCTGTCCATGCGAGCAAATATCTGCTCACTGATATCCTGCGTGGCGAACTTGGATTTCAAGGCGTGGTCGTCTCGGACTGGGAGGACATCAAGCATTTGCACGACTGGTATCACGTGGCGGACACCCAAAGCGAGGCAGTGCGGCAGTCCATCGCGGCGGGCATCGATATGAGCATGGTGCCGACCGATTATTCCTTCGTAGCATACATGAAGCAATTGGTGGCAGATGGAAAGATCAGCGAGGAACGGATCGATGAGTCGGTCCGGCGCATTCTGAAACTAAAATCCGAAATCGGCTTGTTCAAAAGCCCCTACCCCGAACCGGCAGCGACCAATAATTTCGGCAAGCCTGAATATCAAAAGGTCGCGTTGCAGGCTGCGGAGGAAGCCATCACGCTATTGAAAAATAATGGTTCCCGGCTGCCGTTGCTGAAATCTTCAAAAATCCTGGTCACTGGTCCCGCAGCGCGGAGCCTGACCGCCTTGCACGGGCCATGGTCTTTCACATGGCAAGGCACGGAGCCGGAATGGTTCGGCAAAGATTCGCTCACGATCGAAGACGCCATCCGTGAGAAGATCGGCGCGACGAACGTCTTTTATCAACAAGGCGCTGACTTCAACGGCGGTCCCGTCAATATCGAGGGCACGCTGGCTGAGGCAAAAAGTTGTGATGTGATCGTCCTTTGCCTGGGCGAAGAGTCCTACGCCGAAGCCGTTGGTGATATTCCCGACCTCACCTTGCCGCGGGGGCAATTGGATCTGGCGAAGCAGCTTTACGCTACCGGCAAGCCGGTTGTCCTGGTGATGGTTGAAGGGCGCGGGCGCCTCATCCGCGAAATCGAACCGGGTGCGGATGCGATCCTCATGGCGTATCAACCCGGGTCGCAAGGCGCGCGGGCCATCGCCAATATCCTCTTCGGTGATGTGAACCCATCCGGCAAATTGCCGTTCACTTATCAGCGTTACCCGAATAATTTGATCAGCTACGACCGAGAATATACCGATATGCGCGCGGTGGATTTTCCGCCGGTTGGTTATCAAGGAATAGATTTCACGCCTCAATGGGATTTCGGCCACGGCTTGAGCTATACGACCTTTGAATACAAAAATATCAAGATCAGCACGAACATGCTAAAAGCGGACGCCCACCTCACCGTGACCGTGGATGTGTCGAATACCGGCAAACGTGCCGGCAAGGAATCGGTGGAGCTCTACACCCACGATCTTTATGCATCGGTGATGCCGCCGTTCAGGCGGTTGCGCGCGTTCCAGAAGATCGACCTCAAGCCCGGCGAGACCAAAACCATCAGCTTTGATCTGACCGCCGCTGACCTCGCGTTTGTGAACGCGAACAGCAAACTGGTCACCGAGCCGGGAGACTTTGAAGTCATCATCGGCAAGTTGCAGGCCGGGTTCAACTATCAGGAGTGACTAGGTGGCCAAACTGATTGTCAACTCGCTGGGCTCTTTGGAATGACTGTTATTCAATCGTTTGACCAGTATCCGCGCGGTACAAGCCAGGAAAGCCAGGCAACAAATGTTTAAATAGAGCGTTTGCCGTGCGGAATCCAATCCACCCAGGCACGGATATGCGATGCCAAAAAGCAGCATTTGGAAGGCGAGCCATTTGCCATCGCCATGGCGGACTAATTTTCCGATCAGAAAGGTGAGCACAAGAAACATCGGCAACAGGATGACCGCGGCCGTTCCCCAGAATCCAAACAGCAAGTCGCTAAAGTCACCCACGAGCCCATAGCCAAAGGCCGTTGCCGTACCAAAAAGAACCGCGAACACCGGCGCGAAGGGCACCGATGTGAGTGTGAACGACAGTGTCAGCATTGCAAACACCAGCAGCCATGCTGTTTCCGCCTCGCCCAAGACAGCGTTGGTCGTCGCACCCGGTTGCGGCAACTGCGGCAGCGAGATGCCCATACCTTTGTTGGACAGCGCGTGGTCCAGCCGGAACGTGAGCACACTGCCGGTATCGAAGTTAGTGGTTGTGATCTCCGTGGGGGTCATACAACCGAAAGGATAATCGAGTTTGGACTTGGCCAGGTCAGGCAACGTGAGCGTCAGAAGGAAATCACGGATCTCGCGCGGTTCGCGTACCTGGAAATACCACGACGACATCCCACGACTCTTGAAGGCGATGGCGAAATCCATCACCTCGCCCGGTTGCAGATCGCGCGTGAGTACGAGGGTCCCGTCCTTGATCTCCACATGCGGTAAAACGTCTTGTCCGTTCAAGGTGGCAGACAGGCCGTCATACATCGCACCGTCGGCCGGCAACGGGAACGTCAGGTTGCACTTAAACGCCGAGTCAGCCGGGTTCTTCAACTTCCACGCAAAATGACAATCTGTTTCAAAACCGCCGTAGTATGCCGACCCCTTCTTGCGGGGATTCTGTTTGAGCGTCACATCGTGGTGTGCCGAGATAAACGGATTGCCGGTCGCAAAGTGCCGTTCAATTTTCTTCCGGAGCACAGCGGGCTTGGTCAGGTCTTCGGATTCGATACGTTCGGTGACTTCCTCGTCGTTGTATATCTGTACGTTAAGCTCACCCTGCGTCTGTTCCGCGCCCCAGATGGTTTGTACGGCATCATAGTTTGCCTGGGTCACCCGTCCGTGGGAGCGTTGAAAGCTCGCAACGCTTTGCCGCAGATAACTGCGCAAGGTTGCGATGGCGAACACCATCAAGGTGATCAGGACGATGCCCCATATCAGCCGGTTGAAGTTCCGGTAAAGGGTCCACGGCAGGCTGGTGCCACCGGGCCCGGCTAATGCGTTGGATTGACGGATTGCCGCCAGAAAGACGGCGAGCAAGGCGGCGAACAGGAACAGTGAGATAAGTGGTTCAACATCGGCAAGGCGGCTGGCGCGGTTCACGAGCAGGGATAGTATGGAGGTCATGGCGGATCATTTATTTGTTGTTTGGTTACGTTATTCCGCAGCGCGACCGAAAATCAAAACAGCAAGTCAGGTGCACACTGCGGGCTTAATGACTGCACAAACTCACACGAGCCTGTGTCAGGAGGGATGAGGAACCGCCATCCGCGAACCGATCGCGAACGTGTTGCGATTAAGAACCCACTTCGAAATTTTGTCCACAACAAATTGGAAATTTATTGGCGTACGGACGGTTTTTGCTTTTGAAGCCGGCCGCGCATGGCAAAGGTGAGGGCTTTGACCGTGATTTCGGAGGCCAGGAACGGTTTTCCCATGAGATCGCTGCCGCCGCTCTGCGTCATCTGGGCGCGGGCGGCATAGTCGCTTTGACCGGTCACAAAAACGACCGGCGTGTTATGGTTCAATTTGCATTCACGTATCTTTGCGCAGACAGCGAAGCCGTCCATGCCGGGCATCACCACATCCATAAAGATGACGTCAAAGGCTTTCTCTGCTGTCACGGCGAGTGCGGCTTCACCGCTCCCGACGGCCTCTGGTTTCTCAAACACCAATTGCAGTGCCACGGCGATAGCCCGGCGGCTGATGACATCGTCGTCCACCACCAGAATCTCAACCGGCGGATGCGTAGCGAGATCAGTAACCATTCCCGGTGCACACAGGTCGCGCAAGAGATCCACAGCGGCGACGGCGGTGGTGACGGCCGATTCTGAGTAGTTTTTCTGGTCCTCCAAAAGTTTTCGGAGCAACCCTTCGAGCGCCACGCCCATTTGAAACGCAGGGTGCTTTAGAGCGAGAGTGACATCTGGGATAAACGAATGAACGCGCAGGAAGGCGTCCGCGATATTGTCTTGCCGCATTTTCACATCCGATGTTTCGAGGATCTTCCGGCAATTTTTCTTTAACGCGGGCAGTTGCTTCCTGGCCCGGGCCAGGAATTCCGCCACCGGTTTGTCGGCAGGCGCTGCGGGGAACGCACGGACAGGAGCGCTGTCTTCAACATCTGTCGCAACCGAAACAGGCTCGATGCTTTGCGGGGGTTGTTTCATCAGGGTCTTTACAACCGTATTATCTTTTGTCAAAGAAGCGACCCCGTTCTTGTGTTCCTCCATGCGGCCGCGCAAAGCGAGCGTCAGGGCTTTGACCGTTACTTCAAATGTAAGAAACGGTTTTGCCATGAGGTCGGTGCCACCACTAAGTGTCGATTGTGCGCGCGCGTCGAAGTCGCTTTGGCCCGTGACAAAGATCACGGGTGTGGTGCGGTTGGTTTCCGTCTGGTGAATCTTCGTGCACAATTCAAAACCATCCATATCCGGCATTTCAACGTCGAGAAAGATGACATCGTAAGGATATTTGTTCGCCAGGACGATAGCGCCCTGCCCGTCTATGGCAAGGTTGGGTTCATTCAAAGCCTTTTTCAACGCGACCGATAAGGCCTGCCGGCTGATCAGATCATCATCCACAGCGAGGAATCGCAATGGCCGTTCGTTGAGCAAATCGGGTTTAAATGCCGGCGAACACAGATCAGTCAGCAAATCGACGCCACCGCGGATGGTCCGGAGAGTGGACGCGTTGATGTTTTCCGTCCGGTCAATGAGTTGCTTGAGCAAGCCATCGATTGCGGATGCCACCTGCCAGATGAGCAGGACTTCAGGAAAATGGGCCTCGACCATCAGCGCGCCCATTTCGCGGCGCAACTCGGCCATCATTTTACGGCGGGCTGCATCGGTCCACGCGCGATCGATGTCTTCAAAACTCTTACGTTGCGCGAGAAGAATTCCCGCTGTCCGCTCGATAAATTCCCGGACCGGATCCCGTTTTGCCCTGGTTTTAGCTGCTTCATTCCCGGGGGAATCATCCGAGGCGTTTGGTGAAGCCGGACCAACCCGGAACGTCGCCATAAAACGGGCGAAGGCCTCTTCTTCCGCGCGAACCTTCGCGGAAAATATCGCGGCTTTATCCGGGTTAAGTGTCCATGGGTTCAGTTCCCTTTGGAAATTGAGCAGAAGATCGGGTGCAAACCTACAGATAGCGAGCAGCCCCATCAGGCAAAATACGGCCGCATAAAGGAGGAATCGCAAAAAATATCCGCCGCCAGCAGATGGTGCGCTTGCCGGTGGTGCGTTCTGATTTTGAGAAGATTTTGCGAGGTATGCTTCCCGGATATCTCCACTGAGGGCATTGGGTATGGGCACACGTTTGCGGTATTTTTCCTGGCGTTCTCGCGACACCTGCTGGTTGCGCGCCCGTTCTGCGTAGCTCGGCGGGGGCGGAGCATCGTCGAGCACGATTTTTGGTGTCACCAAGTCCGAATAAGAACCCAGAGTTCTATTTGTGGTGATCGTCCAGGCGTAAGGATTCAATTTGGGATATGTGTACGGAGCGGCATCGGTCACGGTGATGCATTCAAAGCCGGTAATGAGGAAAAGAAGAACGACGAATTTCACTCCCCAGGCGCCGCCCTCGCGAGTCCTTCGCCTGAACCAGGTCATCAAATGCCCAAAAGCTCGCGTGAGCACGCGAGCTATTCGACCAACAAAATCTGAGGCCGGTCTCATTTTCTCATCATCCATGAAGCCTAACCGGGCAGTCGGCCTTTCCGGCGGTTAAGGGGTCGTGCCCGCTGCCACGGTGGCCCAATGACCGCGTATGACTTTTTGCAGACTCGGCGTGATGGGCGGAATTTTATTTACATCTTCGAAATTGACGTCATAAGCCCAATTCCGCGTCGGCGGACCGTAGATATCTCCATTATTGTTCCACGCGGCCGTCGCGTACAGGCTGGGAAACATTTTCACCATCGAACCGTTATATGTAAATTTGATCACTCCCCATGTTTCCAGGAAACGCGGGAAATTTTCCATGCCGCCGCTGTAATGATCTTTCGTCGTCTCCACCACTCCGGTGAGAAACGCAGCATTGACCGTAGTATTCATGGCAACCCGCGAGCCGACGGGCTGGGTGCTGTTCTTATCAGTCCAGCCATCGGAAAGGATCGTGATCGCATCGCCAACCAGCGATGCGGGGCGGGTTTGCGACGTATCACCGGTGCCCAGGTTGGCGTCACTCAGCTCATTGTAATCTCCCTGTACGTACAACGGGCGTCCTGTAGAGACGGTGAGTCCATTGACAGGCAACACCTTTCCGTTGGTCACCCGGACGGCGTTCAATTGCGTATTGGCGAGATTGCGATGGTCATACACATAAACAGATGACAAAGGAATGCCACCCAGTGCTTTGCCCAACTCAGGGCTGGTTTCGCTCCAGGTCTTTAAGGCGCCGACGTCGATATCAACTGGCGCAACGGTCTTTTGTTCGCGCGCATCCCAAAAGCTATTGGCTGTACTCACAAACTTCTGCACCTCTGCGTCTGGAATCGTGGTGGTGCCACTCTTCACCGTTGTTCCGCTGTCGGATACTTCCACAATGACTTGTGATTTATTGTAATAACGAAGCGCAGCCAGCGCCGCATTGGTATCCCCGCCCGGCGGTGGCGGCTCAATGATCTCGCGGACGGCTTCAGGTGAATTCGTGGTCCCGATGGGCAGGCTCATCGAGGGGACATGAGCTTGTTTTTCATCCGGATTGACATAGACCGGTTCGGCGCCGTTAGGCGTCGTTCCGCGCGGATCGAGTGGATTGCGTTGGAAAAGAATGTCCTGGACGGCGGTCACGGCGGATTCGAAGGTCATTTTATTATCCGGCTCGACATAAAGCATCCCATTGGCGTGAACCCGTCCGGCGATATCCAGGGGTTGGCCGCAACTGATCTCCATATCTCCCGAGGAGTACATCGCGAATTGAAAGATCGGAATGGTCTCGAGTTTCACTTCCTGGAAAACACCAGCCGTCACGCTTTTCAATGAGCCGCCCGAGTAGGCAGCCGTGTCCCGCGCGTGGGACGTCACATTATAGGTGGTAAGATATCCATGCAGGCCGGAATAGGTGGAGTTCAAAACGACATACTTGGAGGCGTCACCGGCTTCCACAGAGGTCTGCCCGACGTTGCCTTTGGCATCACTGAACTCCCAACCGCTCCAATAGGCTGAATCGGCAGTGGTGGGAATGGTTTTTTTCCGATACTCGTCCAAGCTGTTATTGACCAATATCGAACCGCCGTAAAGGAAATCATGAAAAATGTGGCCGACAGCTTTTTCGGTGGCTGCCTCCGCTCCTTCCACGGCGCGGCTATATTGAATAGAGCGGTCGGTCAGTCGGGTGCTGCCTGAGGACCAAGCCATGGCGCCAGCGAGAACAGCGAGGGCGATGGCGCTCATGACCATCGTGAGCGCCAAGGCGCTGCCCTTTTGTCGGTTGCTTCGAAACGATATGCCAGCAATGGTTCTCATTGTAATTCCTGCGACCGGCGCGTGACGGAGGTTTCCAGTTTGTAATAATCCGCAGCGCGGAGAAAATATTTTGGCTGGTAGAATTCCAGGGTGAAGTGGATGACGCGGCTGTTCTGATTGTTGGTCAACACGCTGCCATCAAAACTTTCCGCGACGAAGACCGCGCTGTTGGTGACGGATTCGGCCAGGATGACGGTGCTGGTTCCGTTCTCGGTGCGGCGGAAGGTTTGGTCAGAAGGGTTCACGAAATAAACGATGAAATTAGCGTTTGTACTCGGATAGATCATCAATGCTGTGCCCGCTTGATTTTCTCCATCCAACAGCCCGGTGAAGCTATTATTATTGATGTCAATATTGCCCACAGAGACACTTTGGCAGGCGCGTATCTCGTCGGAAATCTTATTAAATACTTTCCGCGCGCCAGCCGTGGCGCTCAATTTCGTTTCGGTGATCTGAAACATCCGCAAGCCAAAGAGGTGCGCGAACATGATGCCGCCGACCAAAAAGATGAAGATGGTCATCGTGATCAGGATCTCCACCAGCGTGAAGGCTTTCTGACGAGACCGTGTCCTCCCGTCCGGCTGCCTTGCAGTTACAATATTAAATTTCATTGGTCAGGGCTGCGGCAGGTTTCGACTGAATTGGTCACCGCTTTGGCGTAGAAGGACCAGATACAATCAACGTGGATTTTTTTGATCGGCGGTGTGGCAGAAATCTGTGAGATCGCTGTGACGAGCGTCGCCTGGCTGACCCCCGTTCCCGTCCCGGTCATGTCGAGCGTGACAGTTTTGTCCGGAAAATTCGAGGAGACGAGGTAATCTATGGTGGGGAATTTCGAGGTGTCCCATTGCGCACTGCGGGTTTCCTCGATGCGCTCCATCGCCCGGGCATTGGCCGCAAGCGACAACGCGCTTTTTTCCGCAGACTTAGTGCAGAAATAATATCCCTTCACGATGCCCACGACCACTAACCCTGTGATGGACAACGCGATCATCACTTCGATGAAAGTCATGGCCGCCCGGCTGTCCGATATAAACCGCACAGGCCTGGTTGATAAATAATTAGTTTTCATGAGCTCTGACGCACTCCCTCGAACTGCCAGCTTCCCAATCACCGAATTAACCCGCTATTTATAGCAACTTACAGGCCTGCCCAAATACGTCCCGCAGGCCTCTCCTGTAGGTGATTTAGTCAATAAATCCGACCCTCCTTGCCCGGATTGTCCAAAAAGTGGAATGCAATAACACCTACCAGTGCAAAGCAAAAGCCGCTCCAGTTTCCCGGAGCGGCTTGCAATTTGCAGAGTATCAGCGCGCTGCGCCCTGCCCTATTTTTTCTTGGCAGTCTTCGCTTTGCGCTTCTCTTCGATCGCAGCTTGCGCGGCAGCCAAGCGGGCCACGGGCACGCGATACGGTGAGCAGCTCACGTACGTGAGGCCGATGCGATGACAGAATTTCACCGAGTCAGGGTCGCCGCCGTGTTCGCCGCAAATGCCCAGCTTGATGCCGGGACGGGTCTTGCTGCCTTTGGCGATGGCGATCTCCATGAGTTGGCCAACACCTGTTTGATCAATCGAGGCGAACGGGTTCTTCTTGAAGATTTCCGCTTCCTGGTAGGCGCCGAGGAAACTGCCGGAATCATCGCGGCTCATTCCCAGACCGGTTTGCGTGAGGTCGTTCGTGCCGAAGCTAAAGAACTCAGCGGTCTGCGCGATCTCATCCGCCGTGAGCGCGCCACGCGGAATCTCGATCATCGTGCCGACGCTGTAGGTGAGTTTCACTTTCTTCTCTGCCTGCACCAGCTTAGCCACTTCGTGAACGATGGCCACTTGCAGGTCCAATTCCTTCTTGAACGCCACGAGCGGGATCATTACTTCTGGCTTCGCTTTGCCGCCGGCCTTGATGACATCCGCCGCCGCTTCGAACACCGCGCGCGATTGCATGCGGGTGATCTCAGGATATTTGATGCCCAGGCGACAGCCGCGGAAACCCAACATCGGGTTGAACTCATGCAACTCGTGCACCCGGTTCGCGATCTTCTCAGCCGAAATGCCCAGTTTCCTGGCTAGGTCCGCCTGATTTTCTTTATCGTGGGGCAGGAACTCATGCAACGGTGGGTCAAGGAAACGAATGGTCGCCGGGAAGCCCTTCAATGCTTTGAAGATTCCCGTGAAGTCGTCGCGTTGATACGGCAGCAACTTCGCCAACGCCTTTTCGCGGTCGGCGAGCGTGTCCGCCAGGATCATCTCACGCATCGCGTCAATGCGATTGCCTTCGAAGAACATATGTTCCGTACGCGTGAGGCCGATGCCCGTGGCGCCGAACGCAAGGGCGTTTTCGGTCTGCTCCGGCGTATCAGCGTTCGTGCGGACGGTCATGCGCGTGAACTGGTCGCACCATTTCATCAATTGCGCGAAGCTCTTGAATTTCTCCGTCGCCTGCGCGGCCTTGTCGCCGTGCAAAAGACCAGAGACGATTTCCGAAGGCGCCGTCTTCAGCTCGCCGGCGTACACCGTGCCAGCCGTGCCGTCAATGGACATAAAGTCACCTTCCTTGAGCACCGTTGTGCCAACACTCACCGTCTTGGCCTGGTAATCGATGTGCAACGCGCTCGCGCCGCACACACAGACTTTGCCCATCTGGCGGGCCACCAATGCCGCGTGCGAACTCACTCCACCACGAGCGGTAAGGATGCCTTCCGCCGCGATCATGCCGCGCAAGTCCTCCGGTGACGTTTCCACGCGCACCAACAAGACTTTCTCGCCCCGTTTCTCCGCGATGACGGCACGTTCGGCGTTCAGATAAATCCGGCCACAGGCTGCGCCCGGACCGGCGGGCAAACCGCTGGCGATCGGCTTCACCTTTTTCGCTTCCGTGGCGTCAAAGATCGGCGCGAGCAATTGTTCGAGCTGGTCGGCCGGATTGCGCAGCACCGCCGTCTCGGCATCGATGAGCTTTTCCTTGAACATATCGATGGAGAACTTCAATGCCGCAGCCGCCGTGCGTTTGCCGTTGCGCGTTTGCAGCATGAATAACTTCTTGTCCTGGATCGTAAACTCGATGTCCTGCACGTCCTTGAAATGTTTTTCCAGCAGCGCGCGGACTTTCTGCAACTCCGCGTACGATTCCGGCATCTGCTTCTTCAGTTCCAAAACCGGTTCCGGCGTGCGCACACCGGCCACGACGTCTTCGCCCTGCGCATTGATGAGAAATTCGCCATAGAATTCATTCGTGCCGTTGGCCGGATTGCGCGTGAACGCCACACCTGAGCCCGAGGTCTCGCCGGTGTTGCCGTACACCATGGCCTGGATATTCACCGCCGTGCCCCATTCAGCGGGGATGCTATATTTGCGGCGATACACAATCGCGCGGTCATTCATCCACGAACCAAACACAGCGCCCGCCGCGCCCCAAAGCTGCTTCCACGGGTCCTGCGGAAATTGTTTGCCCGTGCGTTCCTGGATCAGCGCCTTGAATCGCTTCACCAATTCCTGCTGGTCCTGCGCTGTAAGTTCGCTGTCCACGATGTCCTTGTGATACTTCTCGTGCTTGAACTCATGGATGACCGTTTCAAACGGCTCATGGTCCTCGCCTTCTTTTTTCTGCACGCCCATCACCACGTCGCCGTACATCTGCACGAACCGGCGATAACAATCCCACGCGAACCGCTCGTTCTTCGTCGCCTTTACAAGAGCCAGGACGGTTTCGTCGTTCAGGCCAAGGTTCAAAATCGTGTCCATCATACCGGGCATGGAATCCCGGGCGCCGGAACGGACGGAAACCAGCAATGGCATCGCCGTCTTGTCGCCGAACTTTGTGCCCATGATCTTCTCGATGAACGCGATGCCGTCATGCGCCTGCGCGTCAAGCACCTTTGGGTACGTGCGCTTATTGTCGTAGTAATAAGTGCAGACCTCCGTGGTGATCGTGAATCCGGGGGGCACCGGCAGACCGATTCGGGACATTTCGGCCAGGTTAGCGCCCTTGCCGCCAAGAAGTGGTTTCATTGAGCCATCGCCATCGGCCTTCTTATTGCCGAAAACGTAGACGTATTTGGAGGATTTAGATTTTGTCGCCATAAAATGATTCAATTCCGACCTGCAGCGAGCCGTCCGTGATTGGCAAAGCATCCGCAGAAACGGCGCGCAATCTAGCAAAGTGGGGGTGAGAGTCAACGAGCGAACGGGCAAAAGACAATCTGTGCTGTATCAATGCCAAAAAATGCCCAAATCCATGAATTTCTGCTGTTTCCATTTCATCGCTTCCCAATCAAACAATCATTAAATTCAGTTAGCCTTTCGCCCCTACATCATCGTTTCCACCATTTCTATCGTGGTTGCATTAACGGGATTAATTTCATTTTCTACGGTTTTCGCCGGCCGTTTTTAATTTGCAATCGCGAACATTATAGTTAACATCAAGCAGCGGAGGCCTTTTAAACTTGGACTGATTTTTGCCTATAAAAGTGTCCGTCGCGTCGCTGAACTTAGTCGTTTGAAGGAATGCGTATGTCCGGAGGAATTAACTGGGGGCTCATTCTGATCGTGTTCGTTCTCCCCCTTATGTTGGGAACGGCAGCTCTTCTCCTCGCCAAATGGTTTCGCATGAAATGGGCGCGCGTCGCGATGCGAATCTTCGGCTCGGCTTTGATCATCACGTTCCTGGCCGCGGTCGTTGAGATGGGCCCTTACTTCTGGGCGTTGCATTTGGAATCGAAGTGGTCCCCTGCCCATCCCACCAACCGGGCACAGTTGGAATCGTATCTCTCGCTTTATTCGCAACGTGAGATCGCGACACCGCAATCCCTGTGGGGCCACAACTATCAGCTTCAGGCGGGCGAGCGGATGATTCAATATCGCCTCCTCTACCGCGCACCCCTCGACGTGGTATACACCACCAACGACACAATTGTCGCTATCTACACTTCGTACGAGTAAAGCACAGGCATCGATCAGTGGGCGCCATAAATGATAGAGGCAGTCTTCGCCGTTAAAATAATTCTCCGCAAATCCTGGAAATTCGTGTAAAAATTTCCCAGCAATGACCGAGCCCAAAATCATAAAAAGCCAAAGCACCTTCTCCCTCTCGTGCCGGGTCGAGGTGAACATCCGCACTATTCGGGAGCGTGTGTGGAAGCTCCTGACCGATGCCCAAGGCTTTCCGCGCTGGAACTCCACGGTCACCAACATCGAGGGCCAGATCGCGGAGGGCGAGCAGCTCGTTGTGCGCGTTCCCGGCACCAAACAGACTTTCAAGCCCACTGTCTCTGATATCACCCTCAACCAACGCATGGTCTGGACCGGCGGATTGCCTCTCCTATTCAGGGGTGTGCGCGTCTTTGAACTGCATCGACGTTTCGATCACTCGACCGATTTTGTGATGGAAGAGCGTTTCTTTGGCCTGCTATTGCCGGTGATCAAAAGCAAATTGCCGGACTTTGCCCCCATCTTCACGACCTACGCGAATGATTTGCGGCGCGAGGCGGAAAAAACCGCCACTTAAACGCAGCACAACTTAGGTAAGACCGTTGATTGCTTTGCGTAAGGGCCCATAGCGGTGTTATCCCGCGTCGCCGCTGAAACCGTAAATAAAATTGTCCCCTGCGAACGGGCTGCGCACACTTACTGCCGAATGCAATCAACGGATGATAGCGCGCTGTTGCGCCAATATACCGGAAATAATTCCGAGGCGGCCTTCGCCGAATTGGTGGCGCGGCACGTCAACCTGGTCTATTCCGTTGCGTTCCGGCAGGTCGGCAATCCTCATCACGCGGAAGAGATCACCCAGGCTGTCTTCATTATTCTGGCCAAAAAAGCCGCAGGATTGCGCCACGACAAGGCGGTGGCCAGTTGGCTGTTTCGCACCACCCATTTGACGGCAAACAATTTTGTGAGAAGCGAAATCCGGCGGCAACGTCGCGAACAGGAGGCGCACATGCAGACGCTCTTGAATGAATCAGGAAATGAAGCCTGGACCAACATCGCTCCGTTCCTCGATGATGCCGTCGCAAGACTGAATGAAAAAGACCGGCGCGCCATTGTGCTGCGGTTTTATGAAGGCCGGAACCTGCAGGAGATCGGCGCGGCCCTGGGCGCGAATGAAGAAGCGGCCAAAAAGCGCGTGAAGCGCGCGGTGGAAAAGCTGCGCGGGTTCTTTCTAAAACGCGGCGTGGTGATTCCCGCTGCGGTCCTAACCGCGGCGATCTCTGCCAACTCCGTCCAGGCCGCACCAACGGCGCTGGCAAGGACCGCGACTGCCGTTGCGTTCGCCAAGGGCACCACGGCCTCGGTTTCAACCTTAACCCTCATCAAAGGAGCATTGAAAGTTATGGCATGGACAAAAGCAAAGACCGCCATCGCTGTTGGCATCGGCCTCATCGCCACCATCGGCGGCACCACTGTTGTCGTCGAAAAACTCCACGCGCATCAGCCGGCTAAGCGAACTTCACAAAGCCAGGTGTTGAAGCTAGTGCTACAAGATTCAGCCGGGCATGTCATGCCCGCCACTGAGTTGCAGGTAGTGCCCGACGGCGCTCTTACGAACAGAGGCATAACATTGGTTTACCAGGTGGATGGATCAAATACGAATCTCTACATGGAGACGATGGATACCAACAGCGCCCAGTTTCTAACGATTCAGAAACAGAACAGCAAGGTTCAAGTGTTCATAAGCCAGCCCGTCCCTCGTTGAACCGCCGCTGAAAGATTGAAATTTGCGATTTGGGTCCAGGGTACCGACTAATGACGTGACCAGGCCGTCATTTTGATTATTCTTCGGTCAGCCCAAAGCCACATCGCAAATGAAAAACCCGCTCCGCGGCACCGCCACCATTACCAGGCGAAACTCCACCGGTCTCTCGGTCATCACCGTGAGCCTGCGGATGGAGGGCGGCGAATTCGATATCCTGACTAAATTCGAAAAGCCCGTCATCATCGATCCGGTCAAGGCCTATGCGTCCCAACATAAATCCATCGAGCATCTGTTGCATGCCTGCGAAGTTGCGGCCCAATCCGGCGTGTTATCCGCCACCCGTGGTTTCCGACCGTTATCCGGGCGAGTAGTCTTTACGGTGTTTGAAGGATCAAAATTGCAACAGGATTGCGAAGCCGGCTTTGCCACCGCTGCCGCGCTCGCCTGCTTCGACGCCTTGCGCCAACCCGAACGCGCCCGCGCGCTGGATATGCAGGGATGGAAAGAAAAGATTAAAACGTAAGCATCAATTCGCCGCGCAGGAACATCATCGTGTCATTGTGCGTGTAGAAATTTCCGGGGAAAACGAATTCGCTCCACGCATGGGCGCTCACGTGCTTGCTGAACTGATATTTCAATATCGCCTGCACATAATGCCCGCGAAAGTTTCCGTCCTGGCTGTATAGACCCGCATTCACCGTGCGCGTCGGCGTCGCTTCCGGCGCGAACAGCGCGTTGTACGTCGCTGTGAACGTCAGGTTCTTCACCGGCGTGATGCTCCAGCTCGGCCCGATCCGCCCCAAGTTGTTCAGTTGCGCAATTTTCTTCCCCGTCTCGTTGATGTAAGAATAGATGTAAAGCTCACTCCAGCGCGGCCAGCGGCCCCACAAGATATCGAACATCTCATCCGTCCCTTTGCTCTTCGGGTCGTCGCCGGAAAGATATTCGAAGATCAAACTCGCCTGGTTATTGAACCGGTCCTTGAACAGATACGTCAACCGCCCGTTCCCGCCGTACGCACTGATATCCCGCGTCTCGGTGCTCAGATTGACCGGATATTTCACCATCGGGTCCTGTTTCTCGCCAAATTGATAGGCGCCTTCCAGCGAATATTGCCAGTGCTCCGTCGGTGTGCCGGAAAATTTCCCGCCCAGCGTGTAGATGTCGGCATTATCGCCATTCGGAAGAATATCCGTGTGTACCCGCTGGTCGTTTTTATAGATGAAGTAACCGTCCAACTGCACGTTCTTCAATGATTTATTCGAGACGTAAAGGATGACGCCCCGCTCGTCCTGTTCCGTCAGGTAATAGGGTGTGCGCATTCCGTCCGTCGTTTTTGCAGATGAATCACCGATGGTTGGCAGCCATTCATCCGGCAACGCGCTTTGTTGGATGAGGACCACATCAAACTTCGTCTGGATATCCTTCGCATCAAAGGTGAACCGGAGGCTGTCGAGAAATAACGTCCACGACCCATCGCCGGGCGTGCCGTCCAGCACCAGCCAACCATCGCCGAAAGTCACATCCTGCCGCCCCGCGGTCACCGTAAGCGGCTCGCCAAACAGGTTCGCCACCCGCACATTGAGATTATCCACCACGCCATAACGCCACTCCATCCCCGTGCGGCCCGCGCCATATTGCCGGGCGTAAGATTTATCCATCCAATCACGCGATTCGTCTGACACGCGTGCATTGAGCGTGAGGTTCGTCACTGGTTGCACCGAAGCCCACAGCCGCGCGCGCAGCCGGAAATAATCCTGCTCATGCAACGGCGCCTTGCCGTTCAGCGTGATAAAATTATCGCCATATTCGTTGCGCAGCCGGAAGTCCCCGCCCCAGTTCAGCCAATCGACGGGATGTTTCATGTCCTGGATGATTTGCTCGGCGTCAGAAGGCGCGGGATTTGATGTAGCGATTGTCCCGGCACAGAGTCGGGTCGCTACCAGCAATGATAAGGGAAAAAACGTTCGGATGAGGATGCGCATAATTAGTTATTGCTCTGGGCAGCCGCGTCGCTCGTAGAAATCCCTCGCGCGTGTCAGCGCACCCGCCTAATCCTAACCACCTCCAGCACATCGTCTAGTGGCCAAAATACGAAATAAGCCCGGCGCTTTTTTAAGTTATATAAACTAATCAAAGTAAGTGAGCAAAATAAGACTTAGTGCTGCCAAAAAAGGGAAGGCTGTCTTGCGACTTAGCGCGTTAAGTATATCCACTGCCCCGGTCGCGAGCATCACGATGGTCGCCCGGAACAGATTGTTGTTACCGCTGACATGAACAAACTTTGCCACGTCCTGCCATTGCGGGTCCGTTACAGTGAGACCGACCAGATGGGGACGTTCTACAACTCACGGGCGCTGGAATGGTTTGAGTGCGGTCGCAGCGAACTCATGCGCGAAAAACTCCGCCTGTCCTACGCCGGCCTGGAAGCCAAGGGCGTGTTCCTCCCGCTCGTCGAAGCCCACGTGGAATTTCAAGGCGGCGCGCGGTACGACGATCTCTTGCGGGTTCGCACGATGGTGGAATTCCAGGGCCGCGCGCGTCTGCGGTTTGAGATGGAGATCACTCATGAGAGAACCGCCCTGCCCGTCGTGACCGGATATACGGTTCACGCTTTCACGGATAGCGGAGGCAAGCCCATTCGCCCGCCCACCTGGTTCGTGGAAATGCTTAACCGCACCGCCGAAGCAGAGAAATGACTTTCCAATGAAACAAGAACGACAACTTTTAAGCGGCAACAGCGCCATGGCGTTGGCCGCCCTGCACGCGGGCGTAGCCCTGGGCACCGGCTATCCCGGCACGCCCTCCACGGAGATTCTGGAATATTTTTCCAAGATCGGCGGCAAAGCACAGTGGTCGCCAAACGAAAAAGTGGCGCTGGAGGTCGGCATCGGCGTGGCCTATGGCGGCGCGCGCGCGCTGGTGACGATGAAGCACGTCGGGTTGAACGTCGCCGCAGACCCGCTCTTCAGTGCCGCCTACACCGGAGTCGTCGGCGCGCTCGTCATCGTCTCGGCCGATGATCCCGGCATGGCCTCCAGCCAGAACGAACAGGACAACCGCCGTTACGCCGTCGCCGCCGGCATCCCGATGCTCGAACCGTCAGATTCACAGGAGGCCTACGATTTCACGCTGGCCGCCATCGAGATCTCCGAATGCTGGAAGATTCCCGTCATGCTGCGCGTCACCACACGCGTCTGTCATACGCAGGCTGTGGTGCGACCGCTCGCAACGATCGTTCCGTCCCCTGCCCCGCATTTCGAACACGATTTGCGCGGACGCAACCTCATTCCACCGAACGCCCGGCCGGCTCATCGCCGGCTACGCCAGAAACTCGCGGAGATAGATCCCTGGAACGAGGCGAGTCCCTACAACCAGGTCATCCCGGGCAGCTCGAAGCTCGGGATCATCACCTCCGGCGTCTGTTACATGCATGCGCGCGAAGCCGTGCCCGAGGCCAGTTTTCTCAAGCTCGGCCTTACCCATCCGCTACCCATGAACAAGATCGCCGCGTTCGTGAAGAGCGTAGAACGCTGCATGGTCATCGAAGAGAACGATCCGTATCTGGCCGACGCCATCCGCGCCCATGGGCTGAAGGTTGAAAGCAAACCGGAGATGTTTCGTTTCGGTGAATTGAACGTGAACCGCGTCCAACGCATCCTCGCCAACGACACCTATACCGAACCCGTGCGTCCGCCGGGCAAACCGCCGGAGCTTTGCGAAGGTTGCTCGCATCGCGTGGTTTTCCAGGCGCTGCACAATCTCGATTGCATCGTGGCGGGAGACATCGGTTGCTATGCGCTCGCAGTGCTGCCGCCGTATTCCGCGATGGATTGTTGCGTGTGTATGGGGTCAAGCCTCGGCATCGGGTTGGGCCTGCGCCACGTGTTGCCGGCTGCGGAAGCCAAACGCGTGGTGAGCGTCATCGGCGACAGCACCTTTGTTCACAGCGGCATGACCGGGCTGGCGGAAATGGTCTACAATCCGCCCCCGAACGGCCACGTCGTCATCCTCCTCGATAACGGTACCACGGCGATGACCGGCCATCAGGAACATCCGGGCACCGGCCGTTCGCTGGAACACAAGGCGACGGGCAAAGTGATTTACGAAGACCTGGCGCGCGCCATGGGCATCACCGAGGTGCACGTGGCCGCATTGGGCAAAGACCCGGCCGAGTTCGAACAACTCGTCAAAGACAGCCTTGCCAGTGAAAAGCTCGTGTTCATCGTGGCGCGTCGGCCCTGTATTCTGGTGGCCAAATACATCCGCGAATATGAGAAGTGCGCCACCGCGATGGAGGTTTGTGCAAAATGAAAACTGTGAATGTAGTTCTCGCCGGGCTCGGCGGCCAGGGTGTCATCAAGGCATCGGACGTTTTGTCGGACGCCGCTTTTCGCGCGGGCTATGACATCAAGAAAAGTGAGATCCACGGCATGAGCCAGCGCGGCGGTTCCGTTTGCAGCGATGTGCGTTTTGGCCGGACGGTGCTCAGCCCGATGGTGACCCCGGGCGCCGCCGATTTCCTGGTGGTGCTGGCGGAGGACCAGATCGAAGTAAATCGCGGCCAATTGCGGTCCGGTGGTATTTTGATCACGCCGGACATGGTTGATGCCGCGCGTCTGCTCAACCGCAAAAGCCTGAACGTCGCCTTACTCGGCGTGCTTAGCCGCCACATTGACATCGCCCTGGAAAGCTGGCTGGCCGCCCTCCGGGCCTGTTTTCCCGAGAAGCTGTACATCTCCAACCAACAAGCCTTTGAAACCGGTCGGCAAATTCCGCTGCCCAGGCCGGGGAACCCGCCATGAAAAGATCATCGCCCGGAAATTTTCATCCCGCCAGTGCGCCGGATTTCCTTCCACTGCCGCAATTGCGCGAACTCCAGTTGCAACGGCTCAAAGCGATTGTCCAGCGCGCCTACGACCATGTCGCCCTGTTCCGCCAGCGGATGGAGGAATGCGGCATGAAACCGTCGCAGGTCAAGTCGCTCGAGGACACGGAGGCGTTGCCGTTCACCATGAAGAGCGACCTGCGCGATACCTATCCGTTCGGTCTCTTCGCCAGTCCGCTGAAAGACATCGTGCGATTGCACGCCTCGAGCGGCACGACCGGCAAACCCATCGTCGTTGCCTACACCAAGGAAGATATCGATGTCTGGACCAATGTCATCATGCGCAGCTTTGCCGCCTGCGGCTTGACCAACGAGGACATCATCCAGAACGCCTACGGTTACGGATTATTCACCGGTGGACTCGGCGCCCACTACGGCGCAGAGGCATTGGGCGCCACAGTCATCCCCATTTCCGGCGGTAACACGCAACGGCAATTGATGGTGATGAACGATTTTCACGTGACGGCCATCTGCTGCACGCCCAGTTACTTCCTGCATCTCATTGACGAGGCCAAGGAACTCCGCATCAACATCCGCGAAATGGCCCTGCGCGCCGGCATCTTCGGCGCCGAGCCGTGGACGGAATCCATGCGCCAGCGCATCGAGGCGGAGAGCGGGATCAAGGCTTATGATATTTACGGCCTTTCCGAAATCATCGGCCCGGGTGTCGCCATGGAATGCCAGTGCCAGGGTGGCCCGCATATCTTCGAGGATTATTTCTACCCGGAAATCATCCATCCCAAAACCGGCAAACCGTGCGCTGAGGACGAAGAAGGCGAACTGGTATTGACCACCCTCGGCAAACAGGCCATGCCGATGATTCGCTATCGCACGCGCGATATCACCACGCTCACCAGTGAACCTTGCGAATGCGGTCGCACCCTGCGCCGCATCAAACGCATCGGGCGCCGTTGCGATGACATGTTCATCATCCGCGGCATCAATGTCTTTCCCTCGCAGATCGAGACCGCCTTGCTGCAGGTGGAAGAAGCATTGCCGCATTACCAGATCCTGCTCACACGCGAAAAAGGCCTCGACCAGATGGAGGTGCAGGTGGAAGTGACGCCGGAGGTTTTCACCGACACCGTGGGTGCGCTCGAAGAATTGCAATGCCGCCTCGGGAAATCCATCGAGACACTTGTGGGTCTGCGCGCCGAGGTGCGGCTGGTCCAACCCCGCACCCTCCAGCGCAGCGAGGGCAAGGCAAAGCGGGTCATCGACCAGCGCAAGATGTGAACCGGAAAAAAGTATGAAATTCAAGCAACTATCCCTGTTTCTGGAGAACCGGCCCGGTGAGCTCAGCCGTCCCGTTCATTTGTTGGCCAAAGCGAAAATCAACATTCTCACCCTCTCCGTTGCGGATGCGCGGCAATTCGGGGTCCTGCGACTTATCGTGAAGGATTGGGAAAAGGCCCTGAAACTTCTTGAAAGCAACCATTTCGTCGTCCATGTCACCGACATGGTGGCGATTGACGTCGAAGACCATCCCGGTGGCCTTGCCAAGGTTCTCGAAGCCATCGAAGAGTCGAACATCAACGTGGAATATATGTATGCCTTTGCCGTCAAACGCGAGCACAAGGGCATGCTGGTGTTCCGTTTTAACGATCCGGACAAAGCCATCGCCGCGTTTCAAAAGCAACACATCAACGTCATTGGCCCGGTCGAATTTGCGCAAAGGTTGGGAGCCTGATGAACGCTGACCTGATCAAACGCTGCTTCAAGAACGACCGCTACGCCGCGTTGTCAAATGTGGAGTTGATCTCCGCATCATTGGGTCATGCCACGGCCAAAATGATATTGCACCCGCACCACCACAACGCGCTGAAAACGGTCCAGGGGGGCGCCATCTTCACGCTCGCGGATTTCACTTTTGCCGTAGCCGCCAATTCCCACGGCACCGTCGCCGTAGCCATCAACTGCAGCATCACCTTCATGAAAGCCGCCACGACCGGCACGCTCTGGGCCGAAGCGCGCGAAGTCTCCAGGAATTACAAGATCGCCACCTACAGCGTAGAGATCAAAGATGACGCTGGGGATCTGGTCGCGCAATTCCAAGGCCTCGCGTATCGCAAGAAAGACAAGCTGCCGGGCTGAAAACGGCCTGAAGGTTCTGCAGAGCTTCAAATTTCCCCACAATAAGCCTGCTTGTATCATTTCAGTACACATCCGGACTCTCCATATCAAAGCCTGGCATTGCATTTAAACCCCTTCCGCCCGCCTTGATACCGGAACAACTTTTGCTCGGTTAATGACCCTCGGTTGGTTGTGCGGCCCGATCCGACGGGCATCAGTTGTATCCATTGGCTGCGGCTTTCCCAGTCGCCGGACATTTCTGGCGGCGGTCGCAAGGGTTTTGAGGATGGGACATATGAAAAGATTAGGACTGGTTTTGGCACTGCTGTTGTGCGCCGCAGGGGCGTTCGCGTACGACTATTCGAACAAAGACCTCGGTTTTTCGGTCAAGTTGCCGGACGGCCTTACCAACGTCCCCAGTCCGCTATACAGTAAATATCTGGTGTGCCTGGCGAATTTGCATCCCAGCAAGGGACATCCCATTTTTGAAATGATTGTGCTGAGCGATACCGGTGAACTCATGCACCAGGATTTTTCGCCCGCCACGAACTCCTCCCTGGCCATATCGCTGCCTAACCCGGAATGGAATGGCCTGACCCTGCAGGTCACCCGGGAGACCAGAAAGATTTACGGCGAGACCATGGTCAGTTTGGTTTGTCAGATTCCCCTTAAGCCCAGCGCCATTGAAATCAGGGTCATCGGACAAACGAGCGTAGAAACCCAGTTAAGAGCCGACCTCGATACCATCCTGGACAGCGTTGAAGGGCGTACCAACTGGCTGACCACTGCCGAATCCGGGCGTGGAGTTGGACCCTACCTCATCTGCGTTTTTGTCGGAATATTCGCCCTGCTGGTGGGTTCATTGCGCATCAGTCCCCATTATGGGTTGGCCGATTCCGATGCCCGCGTTGGCGGATTCTTTATCCTCCTGGCCGGCCTGGGAATGCCTTACCTCGACCGCGTATATCCCATCGCCGGATATCTGCAGCGGTTCGGCCTTGGTTATGCGGGTGTCATGGCGGCGTTGGTCGCGCTCAATTTCCTCATCATCATCGGGGTCACTGTCGTGATGGTCAGTATCAACGGCAATCTGTACGCCGAAGACGCCAATCCACTGGCCTATGCGCCGGCGGAAAAGGCAAACAGAGATTTTTTTGGCAGGAGTATGGGCAGGCTGATCATCATGTTGGTCATCTTTGGACTGACCTGGTTGTTCTACGCCTCTCCCTGGTCGCAATATTTGAACCGGCTGGGCCTGAGCCGCAATGGCGTTCGAACAGTGATTGTAACGATTGGTATGCTCGTCTACGTGGTCGTGCTCAAGTGTTTCAGGATAAGTCTATTCAGATTCGACTCCTCGGACGTCCTGCCTTCGACCCCGAAAAAGCCCACCAGTGCACCTACGGATAGGGCCTGCCCGCTTTGCCGCATACCGGTTTCCCCGCAACATACCACCTGCCCCGAGTGTCACGCCGACCTCACCCGCTGGAAGCAAAACGCCGCGGTCACTGAATAATAAAGGCTTTATCAGTGAGGCGATTGTTTACCAAATTACATATCTTCGTATCAAGATACGTTGATTTTAAACTTGCAGCCTGACCGGCCTCGATTAAATTAACCCCCGTGACTGAGTCCGCAAAGGAACATCCGGCAGGGGCCGAACTGGCCCGTCTGCTGCAGAATCGCATCGCCATCATCGATGGGGCGATGGGAACCACTATTCGCACGTACGGACTGGATGAAGCGGCCATTCGGGGCGAACGTTTTAAGGACTCCAAAAAGGACCTGAAGAACAACGGCGACCTGTATTCGCTCACGCAACCGGCAACTATTTGTGATATTCATCGCCGCTTTCTCGAGGCCGGCGCGGACATCATTGAGACCAATACTTTTTCCGCCACCAGCATCGGTCAAAGCGAATTCTTCGTGGACGACCCCCGCGAAACCGGCGGACGCAAAGACCCGGCGTTCTATCAAGGCGTCATCGAGAATAAGTTTCTCAATGACCTCGCGTGGGACATCAACGAGCAATCCGCCAAACAATGCCGTGAATGGGCTGACCGTATCGCGAATAAAACCGGCCGTCAGCGCTTCGTGGCCGGGGCCATCGGGCCGCTGACGGTATCGCTCTCCAATTCGCCGGATGCCGATGACGCGGGCTTTCGCGTCTGCACCTTCGACCAGGTGAAGACGGCTTACATTAACCAGGTCCGTGCCCTCATCGCCGGCGGTTCTGATCTGCTGCTCGTCGAAACTATTTTCGATTCGCTAAATGCCAAAGCCGCGCTCGTGGCCATCCAGGAAGTGTTCGCGCAGGACAAAAGGATTTTGCCCATCATGATTTCCGCCGCCGTCGGTCGCGGGGGCGAGACCATGATCTCCGCGCAGACCATCGAGGCATTTTGGACCGCGGTCAAACACGTCAAACCCATCGCCGTGGGTTTGAACTGTTCGCTCGGCCCGGATTTGATGAGGCCATTCCTCGCCGATCTGGCCGAGAAATCCAGCACTGCGATTTCCTGTTATCCGAACGCGGGTTTGCCCAATCCGCTGTCGCCGACCGGCTTTGACCTGGAACCGGCCGACATGGCCAATTACCTCGGCGAATTCGCCAACAGTAATTTGCTGAACATCGCCGGTGGTTGCTGCGGCAATACGCCGGAGCACATTGCGGCCATCGCGAAGGCGTTGGATGGGCGGCATCCGAGGGAGTTTGTGGGGCGTAAGACGAACAGCGTGAGTTTCCCCCTCACCCCTGCCCTCTCCCTTGGGGAGAGGGAGAATCGTTCGCAGACTCTTAGCGCATCTGAGTCGCCGGGCAATTCCAAGGTCACTCCCCTGCCCTTGCGTTTGAGCGGCTCGCAACCTTTCACCCAGCAGATCGGCCAATACATCATGATCGGTGAGCGCACGAACGTGGCCGGTTCGCCCAAGTTCGCCAAGCTCATCAAGGAGAACAAATACGAGGAGGCGGTCGCCATCGCGCGCCAGCAGGTCGAGAACGGCGCGAACATCATCGATATCTGCATGGACGAAGGTATGATCGACGGCGTCGCCGCGATGTCACGCTTCCTGCAATTACTCGGCAGCGAACCGGAAGTCGCCAAAGTCCCCTTCATGGTGGACTCCTCGAAATGGGAAGTCATCGAAGCCGGCCTGAAATGTCTGCAAGGCAAAGGCATCGTGAATTCCATTTCGCTTAAGGAAGGCGAAGCCAAATTCCGCGAACACGCCGCCAAGGTTTTGAAGTATGGCGCGGCAGTCGTCGTGATGGCCTTTGATGAAAACGGCCAGGCCGCGAGCTATGCCGAGAAGATCCGCATCTGCGAACGCGCCTATCGCATCCTCGTGGATGAAATCGGCTTTCCGCCGGAGGACATCATTTTTGACCCGAACATCCTCACCGTGGGCACCGGCATCGAGGAACATAACAACTACGCTGTGGACTTCATCGAAGCCACACGTTGGATAAAAAAGAATCTGCCGCACGCGAAAGTGAGCGGCGGCGTTTCCAATGTTTCCTTCAGCTACCGCGGCAACAATCCCGTGCGCGAAGCGATGCACAGCGCGTTCCTGTATCACGCCATCGGCGCCGGTATGGACATGGGCATCGTGAATGCCGGCATGCTGGAGGTCTACGAAGAGATTGAGCCCGAACTCAAGGGGCTCGTCGAAGACGTTTTGTTGAATCGTCGTCCCGATGCGACCGAACGCCTCGTCACGCACGGCGAGAAATTGAAAGCCGCCAGCGCGGGTACCGTGGCCAGCGATAAAAAGGTGGAAGAAGAATGGCGCAAAGGCACCATTGAAGAACGCCTCTCACACGCGCTCGTCAAAGGCATTGACCTCTACGTGGACGCCGATACCGAGGAAGCGCGCCAGAAATACGGCAAGCCGCTCACGGTCATCGAAGGTCCGTTGATGGCGGGCATGAGCATTGTCGGCGACCTGTTCGGCGCCGGTAAAATGTTTTTGCCCCAGGTCGTGAAATCCGCGCGCGTGATGAAAAAATCCGTGGCGTATCTCACGCCCTACATGGAAGCGGAAAAAGCCGCCATGGCTGCGCGTGGCGAAGCGGTGAAGCCGCAGGGCAAAGTCGTGCTCGCCACCGTCAAGGGGGACGTGCATGACATCGGCAAAAACATCGTGGGCGTCGTGCTCGCCTGCAACAACTACGAAGTCATCGACCTCGGCGTGATGGTTCCGTGTGAAAAGATTTTGGAGACCGCCAAACGCGAAAAGGCCGACCTCATCGGCTTGAGCGGTCTGATCACGCCGTCACTGGACGAAATGGTCCACGTCGCGCGCGAGATGGAACGCACCGGTTTCAAAGTCCCGCTGCTCATCGGCGGCGCGACCACCAGCAAAGCCCACACCGCGGTGAAGATTGCCCACAATTACGCCGAGCCCGTCGTCCACGTGCTGGACGCCAGCCGCGCCGTGCCCGTCGTCAGCAAATTGCTGAGCAAGGACGGCAAGGATGGCTTTGTGAAACAACTGCGCGAGGAATATGAGAAAGCGCGTGCGACCCATTCCGGCTCGGCCGCCAAACTCATCTCGTTGCCGACCGCCCGAGCCAATGCGCCCAAGCTGAAATACGATGACCTGCCCCAACCGTCTTTCACCGGCATTCGCACGCTCTCTTCAGGTAGGGCGGGCAGTCACCTGCCCGCCGTCACAGTTACGCTGGAAGAAGTCATCCCGTTTATCGACTGGACGCCTTTTTTCCATACCTGGGAATTGCGCGGCGTCTATCCCAAGATTCTTCAGCACGAAAAACACGGCGAACAAGCGCGTCAACTGTTCGCTGAAGCGCAAAAACTTCTTGCTGAGATCGTCGCGAAGAAACAACTGGAACTCCGCGCGGTCTATGGCTTGTTCCCCGCGAACTCCATCGGCGATGACGTGGAGGTCTTCACCGACGGTACGCGCCAGCAATTGCGGACTAAATTCCATTTTCTCCGCCAGCAGATCGAAAAAGGCGATGGTACACCGAATTACTGCCTCGCCGACTTCATCGCACCCAAACAACCGACAGCCAACGATTACATCGGCGCCTTCGCCGTCACCTCCGGCATCGGGTTGAAATCCATCGTGGAAGGCTTCAAGGCCGCCCACGATGATTACAACGCCATCATGGCCGAAGCCATCGCCGACCGTCTGGCTGAGGCGTTCGCGGAATATCTGCACAAGCGCGTCCGTGATGAGTGGGGTTATGGCAAAGTTGAAAAACTATCGACGACGGATTTGATCGAGGAAAAATATCGCGGCATCCGCCCTGCCCCCGGCTATCCCGCGTGTCCCGACCACACCGAAAAAGGGCTGATCTGGGATCTGCTCGATGCCGAAAAGCATACCAGCATCAAGCTCACCGAGAGTTTTGCGATGCATCCTGGCGCCAGCGTCAGTGGATTTTATTTTGCGCATCCGGAATCCAAATACTTCGCCGTCGGAAAACTGGGTAAGGACCAGATCGAGGATTATGCCCAGCGCAAAGGCTTTACACTGGAGGAAACGGAGAAATGGCTAGGGCCGTGGTTGAATTATAAGTGATTCAAAAGAGCTTTTACGCGAATTGGGAGTTTTGCACAGAAGGCAACCGTATCCAAGGATTTTAACCACGGATGGACGCGGATTTTCACGGGTGGGAAAAAACCGGAAACTGTAACGGGGATTTTTGAACAGAAGCAAACGAAGGGCGCGGAGTATTTTAATCCCGATTCGGGATCGGAACTTCGCCGGGCGTCTCAGCCGCAGGTGAACCATGGCTACTCTCAGGAAACGGCTAGCGAGTATGCTCGATTCACCAGAACGAAGGGTGATTTCGGACGATTCCAACCGATTTAAGATATTTTAAGGAATTATTAGGGGGGGTGGCCGGAAGGCGAATTTTCCGGTACCAAAGCGGTGTCGACGCTGCGCTCTGCCACCGCACTCCAAAACACGTCGCGCAACGGTTTCTTGAGTTTTCCTGTGCGTTGTAGATAATCCCCGCACATTCATGGGTGACATCAAATCCAATGCCGACATTGAGCCGTGCTTGTCCGTGGTGATGCCGGTCTATAACGAAGGCGCGACGGTCACCGAGATGATCAACATCGTCCTGGCGCAACGCCCCGTGCAGCAACTGGTCATCGTGGATGACCGTTCCTCGGACAACACCTGGGAAAAGCTCCAGGCCGCGGCCAAGACCGACCCCCGTATTTCCATCCTCCGGCATGAGGTCAACCAAGGCAAAGGCGCCGCCCTGCGCACCGGGTTCACCGGCGCCACCGCACCGATCGTCATCATCCAGGATGCCGACCTGGAATATGATCCGGCAGAATATTACCGGTTACTCATCCCCATCCTCTCGGACAAGGCGGATGTCGTTTTCGGCTCGCGATTCATCGGCTCGGACGCCCACCGCGTGTTGTACTACTGGCATTCCGTGGGGAACCGGTTCCTGACCACGCTTTCGAACATGGCCACGAATTTGAACCTCACCGATATGGAAACGTGCTACAAAGCCTTTCGGCGTGAAATCATCCAGAAGATAAAAATCAGCGAGGGCCGTTTCGGTTTTGAGCCGGAGATCACTGCCAAAGTCGCCCGCATGAACGTGCGTATCTATGAAGTGGCGATTTCCTATTACGGCCGCACTTATGCCGAAGGGAAAAAGATCGGCTGGCGCGACGGCTTCCGCGCGTTGTGGTGCATCCTGAAATACAACTTCTTTTCCCGCTGATCATGCCATCAAATCCGTCGGAAACACTGCCGGCCCAAACCACAAATCCGGCCCAATGGCCTGCTATCCTGGTTACGGTGTTGGTCGGGGTTTTTGCGCTGACCTTGATCTATCCCGCCGTCTTTGCCACCGACCCACAGGGTCAAAACAGAATGCATTTATTGAGCAAAGGTTTTCCGGTATTGCGTAATAACGAGAACCCGATGCAACGGGACACGTTGGATTTCATACTGAACGGCGGGAATGACATTACGGACCCCCGGATCGCGCCCTACGTGCAACGACCGATGGGGCTGGCGGCGTTGAGCCGCGCCTATGACCAAATGCTCCCGAAGAATGCGCGCGTTTTCCTTTCCGGCATGGTCGGCAAAGAAAATACGTCACGAGAGGGCTATTACTTCTTTCTGAGAAATTACCTGTTCCCGCGAGACGTGGAGATTTCTTTGGGCAAGCCGGCGGTCTATCTCTCGGATGACACACCCTGGATGGATGGCATCGATTGCACTGACCCGGACGTTTTGCGCACAAATGGTTTCGATCTCTTTTTAAAGTTTGGCAGCGATAACAGCATCACGCCCATCCCGCTGACGCCGAATGGAGGTGGCCAATGAAAGAATGGATTGCCTTTCTATTGCCTCCGGCCACGGCCTTTGCCGGAATGCGGCTCAACCGCCTTATCCTCGGCCAAAAGCTAAACGAGAACTTCGGTTTTGGCGTTCGTTTTGCCCTCGGCCTCGCGATCGGGATGGTCGTCTTCTCGCAAAGCATCTTACTGACGACGCTCATTGGTATTAATGCCAGCTTCCTGCTCGCCTGGGGCGCATTGCTCTGGGGTGCGACTGAGGCCGCTATTCTTTCACCCCAGGTCGTAGCGGGAGTGAAACAATTTAAGTTTCAGCGCGGTCACCTATGGCTGCTGTTGCTGCTGCCCGTCCTTTATTCGTGGTGGGTTTTTGGAAGATTAGCCACGGTCGAAGGCACGTTGGAATTTGACGCCAACGCATTCTGGGTCTTCAAGGCGAAGATGATGTATCTCGACCAGGGAAAGAACTTCCTGAACGTCATCCACACGACCAATCTTGGTTACGCACACTTGGATTATCCATTGCTCGTTCCGAGCTTGTATACGCTGACGTATGGTGCGGTGGGACAGGTTTGGGAATTCACCAACAAAGTCTGGCCGTTCTGGATGGTTGTTTCGCTTTGCATCGCCATTCTTTCCCTGGCGCGGGTTTGGAATCGCCCTAAACCACTGGCGGTATTTCTCATCCTGCTGTTTTGTTTCCTGCCGGCCACCCTGCAATTCATCCGGCAGGAAGGTGGAACCATCCCGATGGTTTATTGTACGGGCATGACCGCCATCCTGATGGTCACGGCCATTGCCTATGCCGATGAGATAGCGCTGTGCGCGGGCATCCTGTTGCTCACCGAATGTGCCAACACAAAATTTGAAGGCGTTATCTTCACAGCGTTATGGGGAACGGTCGCGCTCATTTTCGCGTGGCGGAACGGTTGGATAAAAAGCCGGCTTCTCTGGAAAACCATCCTCATCGCGGCCGTCTGCATGTTCCCATATTTTTGTTACCGGATGGCCAAGCCCATTTTACATCCGGAATCCGGCTGGATGCACGACGCCACAAAATCCCCATCGACCGTGATGCATCGCTTCCCACAAACCCTTACGCTCAATATCGGCAACCGCTTTTTCACCAAAGATTTCTTCCATTGGTCGACGACCGATAAAGACCACATCCAATACGATGGCCACTGGACCGGCCTTGGCAACCTGGTAAATCCAGATCTCTCCGTGATGCCGTGGCTGATGCTCTTCATGATCGGCCTGTCGTTTTGGAAGAAACCCCGTCACCGTCTCGCTTTGGGCGTATTGCTGGCCGTCATGTTCGTCCAACTGGCCATCCTGTCCTTCGTCATCTCGTGCCTGGGCGTCATGCAAGCAGACGTCGCCCAGGTCATCACTTTTGCCAGCGATGTCGTTGGCCGCTATTACTATCCCTTTTTCACCGCCTGTTTCCTGGGTGTCATGGCTATTTGGTTTGTTGATCGTGACCCGGTCTTGAAGCCGGTGGCAGCAGCAATACCGTTGGCCGCCCCGGTCAAGCAGAAGAATCGACCAAAAGGCCGGCGATGACTTGTTTTTTCCGAGTTCTCTAATAAACTCTCTGTATGAAGAACGACGTTGTGGAGGTCCAGATCCGCGGCATCCTTCCCGCCAACAGCGGGTGCGCGCTTTTTGTCGGCAACGACGAAAAGGTCTTCGTCATCAACGTCGAACCCCAGATGGGCCAGATCATCGGCATGTTCCTGCGGGATACCCCCAAGGAGCGTCCCCTGACCCATGATTTGATCCAGCGCGTGTTCAAGGGTTTCGGCATCAGCGTGGATCGCGTCGTCATTACCGAGTTAAAAAATTCCACTTATTTTGCCCGTCTCATCCTGCAACAGCAGAACGAAGTAGCCCGGAAGATCGTTGAGATCGACGCGCGACCGAGCGACTGCCTGGCCATTGCGGCTGCCCAGAAACGGAAAATCTACGTGGCCCAGGCATTGTTTGAACAGGTCGAGGACATGAGTGCGGTGCTCGACAAGATCAACGAATCCGGCGCGGAATCCGAATCTGATTAAAATGCCTCCCGCCGCTGCCACTACGGCTGCATCCGTCCTGCTTGTCTGCGGCGACGAAGAATTCGCCGTCAAACAACGCGCCAGGCAACTCTACGACCAATGGTCAGCTGCGCTCGGAGGCATGGACCATGAGATCATCGAGGCCACCGCCGCCAATAGCGGCGACGCTCTCAAAGCCATCGGTCGCCTGCGAGAAGCTCTGCAGACGCTGCCTTTTTTCGGCGATGGCAAAGCCGTTTGGTTGCGTGATTGCAATTTTCTGGGCGATGAACGCACCGCCCAATCCGCCGACGTCACCGAAACGCTTACCGGACTCGCGCAGGAGTTAAAAACCTTCAAGTGGCAGAAAGTGCGTCTGCTCATCAGCGCGGGAAAAGTGGACAAGCGCAAGACCTTCTACAAAACGCTGGAAAAGATCGGGTCTGTCGAAAGTTATGATGGCTGGTCGGAAAAGGATTGGGTGGACCAGGCCACCATGCAGGCGCGCAAATGGATAAAAGACCGTGACAAACAGATCAGCGAAGATGCGTTGACCGAATTAGTCACGCGCGTCGGGCCACACCCGCGCCAGCTCGAAAGCGAGATCGAGAAACTTTCCCTGTTCGTCGGCAACCGGAAAGAACTTACTGCGGACGACGTGGACGCCATTTGCACCCAGAACAAGACCGCGCGCGCCTTCGCCATGGGCGACGCCCTGGGCAATCGCAACCTCCCTGCTTTGCTCCGCTGCCTGGACGAAGAGCTTTGGGAAATGAAATTCGACAAGGAGAAGTCTGAGATCAGGTTGCTTTACGGGCTAATATCCAAAGTGCGCGCCATGTTGATGCTCAAAGAGATGATCCGTGAAGGCTGGGTGAAGCCGTCTGGCGAGTATTATTCTTTCAAATCGCAGTTGGAACGCGTTCCGGCCGAGAAATTGCCCGCCGACCGGCGCTTCAATCCGCTTGCGTTGAACCCGTTCGTGCTTTACAAGGCGCTGCCGCAGGTGCGGAATTATTCCGAACGCGAACTGGTGCGCGCGATGGATCTGCTGTTGCAATGCAACCGGCGGCTGGTTTCGAGCGGGTTGGATGAGGCACTGGTCATTCAGCAGACTCTGGTGCAGATTGTATCAGGCGCGGACGCGCAATCGTCCGCTCCCAAACGGCCGTTGGCCGCATGAACTTTGAAGTTGTAAAATGAGCGACGTCACGTCGGCAAAATTGTTGGTCCTGGCGGAGGGAAACACAGCCTGTGTAAAGATCAGCGGGCGGGCGAATTTCACCTCTAGCGTGGATTTCAGGACCTTTGTTAACGAGCTCTACCAGAGCGGCTTCCGCCGTTTTGTGCTGGAACTCTCCGAGTGTGTGCTGATGGACAGTACGTTTCTGGGTGTTTTGGCGGGGTTTGCTCTCAAAATGAACGGCCAGAACGGCGATTGCCAGGGCAAGATCGAATTGCACAATCCCAGTGCCCGCATCGCCGATATCCTCGAAAACCTGGGCGTTCTTCCGCTCTTCGATGTCACCAAAGGTACTCCTGTGCTGCTGGATGCCGCCAGGGCTGAACTGGCCGAACCGGTTAAACCATCCCGTGAAGAAGTCACCCGCACCTGCCTGGAGGCCCACAAAACGCTGATGGCCCTCAACCCTGAAAACGTCGCCCGCTTCAAAGATGTGACGAAGTTTCTCGCAGAAGACTTGAAGAAAATCAAATCTGGTGCATAATCTGGGGCACCATCCCCTATAGCGGACGGTTTTTTGCATGAAACGACTTATTAGTGCCCTGTTCACGGTTATCTTCCTTTGTACCGCCAGCCACAGCCTTTTCGCCCAAGGCACCACTGCCTTTACCTATCAAGGCCGGTTGAATGACTCCGGCTCCGTCGCTGGCGGTAATTACGACCTGCTTTTCGTGCTCTATGGCGGTCCTTCGGGCGGCAGCGCCATCGGGCCGCTGTTGACCAATTCACCCACGTTTGTCACCAACGGCCTGTTTGCCGTCAGCCTGGACTTCAGCAATAACTTTGATGGCACCGCCCGTTACCTGGAGATTCGCGTGCGTCCTTTTGGCAATCTCGGCGCTTATTCGACGTTGATCCCACGCCAGCAAATAACACCCACGCCCTACGCGCTTTTTGCCAGTAGCTCCTCCAATGCGACAAGCGCCGCCACGTTGACAGGTTCCGTACCCAGCGGCGGGATTTCCGGCAGCTATACGAACATCGTCAACTTTACCAACGCCAACAATTCGTTCATCGGCTTTTATACCGGTAATGGCTCTGGCCTGACCAATGTCCCCGGCGGCTTTCTCACGTGGCGCATTTTCGATAACACCAACCTGCTCGCGCTTGCTAACACGGGTTATATCCTCACCAGCACCAATTTCGTCACGGTCACAATGCCTGATACGACCAACATCAGCGATTTATTGCGCATCGTGGATATCGGTTCGGGTGGCTGGCGGATCCTTCTGCGCACCAATCAGAATTTATTCGTGGATAACATCGCTGGGGCTATTGGCGCTAACTGGGGCCCGTCAGACAGCCCTTCCCTGCCCTGGTTTGATATCGCTTCATCGGCCGACGGAACAAAACTGATCGCAGTGAACGGAAATGATATTTACCAGTCGCTTGATTCCGGGGCGAACTGGACCAAGATTAAAACCGGCTCGACCTGGGTTTCTGCAGCGTCATCATCAGATGGAAGCAAGCTCGTCGTTGGCGCGGGCCCAACCTTGCAGGTTTGGACTTCAACCGATTCCGGGGCTAATTTTATTGCACGAGGTGGCAACGGCAATTGGGTTGCTGTTGCGTCATCTGCCGACGGCAGCAGGTTAGCGGCATGCAACAACAGCAGCGGCAGCGGCGGATTGATCCTGACTTCAACGGATTATGGCACCAATTGGAGTAATCATTCGTCCTCTTCCGGCACACGACTTTGGACGTCCATCGCCTCATCCGCCGATGGATTGAAACTAGTCGCCAGCGTGACCAATGGTAATATTTTTACCTCCGTAGATGGTGGAACGACCTGGGTCTCACGAGCTACCAGTCAGGCGTGGCACGGTGTTGCCTCCTCCAGCGATGGCAAAAAGCTCGCCGCCTGTGTGTCGAGCGGCCAAATCTGGACTTCAGCTGATTCCGGGGTGACCTGGATCGCACGTGAGAACGCACGCAATTGGACTTCCATTTCTTCGTCATCTGACGGCGACAAGCTCGTCGCCACCGTCTTCAATGGTGGGATTTATGCCTCCGGCGATTCCGGCTTCAGCTGGACCACGCACGCGCCGACCAATAACTGGTGGACGGTTTCCTCTTCCTCTGATGGCACCACAATGGCCGCCGGAATTCGAACGGGATTAATCTATGTCTCCTCAGGCACCGTGAATGTAACCGTCAACGGTTATCTGACTGGCGGGCAAGGTGCGGCGGTGGAACTCTTATCCGTTGGGCTCGGCCAATGGGTGCCCATCAGTTTCATGGGCCAGATTTTTGCCTACTGATTCACCCCCGCGGATATTGCGGTTGCAGGTTCCATTCCTCCACGAGATCCTTCGGAATCTCATTCAGGAATCGAGACGCCTGTTGCAGCGTCGCGCCGCCTTCCCCGCTAAATCGGATCATGGGATAGCTTAGATAGAGCTCATTGCGAGCCCGGGTCACGGCCACGTAGAACAACCGCCGCTCCTCTTCCTCGCCCTCAGAGCTGTCTAGTGAACGTCCGGAAGGAAACATCCCGTCACAAAGCATGATGACAAACACCACGTCGAACTCCAGCCCTTTGGCCTGATGAATCGTGGAAAGCTTGAGCTTCTCGTCATCGTTATTAGCGGTCTGCTCATCCTCAGCCTCAACGTTCGTGAGCAACGCCAGTTGCGTGAGAAATTCCTCCACGCTCTTGAACTGCTGCGCAAAGTTTGCGAGCTGTTCCAAGTCATCCAACCGGTTGCGATAATTGGTGTAATTCTCCTTCAGAAAATCCTCATACCCCGCTTCTACTACAAGCCGGATCATCTTTGCGGAGCTATTGCGCACATCTTTGGCCTCCAGCTGCGAAACCGTCGCCACCAACTGCGTCCAGGCGACTGCGGTTTTTTTGGGAACTACAGCAGCACAGGTTTGCAACGCGGTTGCCATGGGATGCTGGCTATTTTCCAAATGAATTTTGGTGCTAAACACCCGCCACAACTTATCCGCCCCCTTACCGCCCACTCCCGGCAACAGTTGCGCCAGTCGTTTGAAGGAAAGCTCGTCCCGTGGATTCAGCACCAGCTTGAGATACGCAGCCACGTCCTTGATGTGCGCCTGCTCAAAGAACCGGATGCCGCTGGTGATGCTGAAAGGAATGTTCCGGCGCGTCAGTTCAAGCTGTAGTTCGAGCGCATGAAAATGCGAACGATAAAGCACGACCATATTGTTCAGGTCCGTGCCTTCCTCGCGCAATTCCAGGACACGTTGTGCCACAAACGACGCCTGTTCACCGGCATCGCCACACGCCACCGCCACCGGTTTGGCCCCCGATTTGCGCGCCGGCGTGAGTTGTTTGGCGAATTGCTGGACGTTGGCCGCGATCACTGCGTTGGCTACCGTCAGAATTTCCGGCGTGCTACGGTAGTTCGTCTCGACCTTGTAGATCTTGGATTCCGGATAGCGCTCAGGAAATTTTAGGATGTTCTGAAAGTTCGCCCCGCGCCATGCATAGATGCTCTGCGCATCGTCACCTACCACCATCAGGTTGTGATGCCGGGCGGCGAGCAAATCGATCAGGTCACTCTGCAACTTGTTCGTGTCCTGATATTCATCCACAAGGATGAATTGAAACCGGCGCTGGTAATGCTCCCGCACGTCGTCATGCTCCTTCAAAAGTTTCAACCATAGCGCGAGCAAATCATCGAAATCCATCGCGTTCGTGGCGAGCTTCCGGGCGATGTATCGCTTTTGCACTGCCACAATCTGGTCCGACAGCGTGGAAAAATGTTCATACTGTGTCGCGATGAGGTCTGCGACGGTTTTGTGCGTGTTATCCGCGAGCGAATAGATTTCGCTGAGCACTTCCGGCTTAGGAAACCGCGTCGCCTTTACATCAATGTCTGAATCCGCGATGCACGCACTGATGAGTTCCTTCGTGTCATCCCGGTCCATGATGGAAAAATCACGTTGATAGCCAAGCAACTCCGCATGACGTCGCAGGATGCGATTCCCGATGGAATGAAACGTCCCGCCCCAAAGATCATTCAACTCCTGTCCCAGCAGATCCGTCACGCGCCGCATCATCTCGCGCGCCGCTTTGTTGGTGAATGTCAGTAAAAGAATGCGTTCCGGCGGAATCCCCTGCTCCAACAGATAGGCAACGCGGTAAGTGAGCGTGCGTGTCTTGCCCGAGCCTGCACCCGCGATGACCAGAGCCGGGCCGGGCGCAGCCGTCACGGCGGCGTGCTGTTGTTCATTCAGCTCGCCGGCGTAATCAATCTGCAGATGCACCGGCGCAGAAAACGGGTGCAGCACATAGTCGCGCGACATGGAGAAATATTAAAGGTCAGCCTACTTGCTCGCAACGGAAACACGCTGCCGCAGCTTTTTGATGTTTTCCTCGATGCGTAGCAGATATTCGTTCGGCCCAAACGGAAAAGGGTCGCTGAGGAAGCGATATACGCCGCTGAACTCTTTGGTGAGTTTCGGCAACACATATTTTTCCCAGAAGGCGGGAGTTTTTAACATCAGGTCCTGCGCGCTGCTGAAGGTCGCAAAGTAACTGTTCTCTTTTTCATGATAAGCATCAGCCTCGGCAAATTCAGCATAGAGGATGGGCAGTTTGTCCACGTAATCATCTGCTGCCATCTGGCCGATCAAGTCCGCCGTGCCTAGCGCATGGCCAACAATCTTCTCCTGTTCGCTCTGGAATGGAATCGTGCTTAACACCGCATCGACCCCGGTGCACTGGATCATGTTCTGGATAGATTTGATGTCCCCCGCGCTGAAGTTTTTCTCCCGCAGAAAATGCTCAGCGAATTCCATGCTCCGCGTCACGTGCGTGGCCGTGTATTTCGCGCCAGTGCCTTCGATATCATCGTTCTTTTTCAGGTAACCGGTGTCATGGAACAGGATTGCCAGCAGGCCCAGTTGGAAGACCCGCTGGTTCAATGCCGGATTTGCGTTCGCCAGGTGCCGTCCACGCAGCAGTCGCGCCATGCACAACGTCCCCTGCATGGTGTGTTCAAAATCATGATATTTGGCATCGATGGCCTGGTAATCCTTGTATTTGCCGATAAAACATTCGGTCACCCATCCAAAGACCCGTGGCACAAACATGAGATCGGCGTTGGGGCAGATGGTCGTGTAAGCCGATTGAACCTCCACCTGAATAAGCGTGGGGTCTTTCGTAACGAGCGGTGCGAACATTACTTGTGTATTTTATCGCAGAAAAATGCGGATTGCACGAATTTTTCTGGAGGGAAATGGTCGGAGCGACAGGATTCGAACCTGCGACGTCTTGCTCCCAAAGCAAGTGCTCTACCAGGCTGAGCTACGCTCCGACGCAGGCGCCAGTATTTCATAGACCATTTAATAGGCAATGACATTCGCATTGCATATAATGATTGGTTTTAGGCGGTTGTTTACAGCGCTCTGATGCTTGCGTGAAGGCTTTATGGCGCATATACTTATTCCAGTGATTCTAAGTCGTAATTTGCGTCGCCGCTTCTGTTTGTTTCCACGAATAGCACCTGTGCGTTTTCTAAATTCCGCAGCGGTTTTTTTTCTGACGTGCTCCTCAATTTTTGCAGCACCTTTGATTGTGACCCAGCCGGCGAGTCTCTCCACGAACGTGGGTTCCCCTGCCACTTTTTCAGTCTCCGCTACGGGAGTTGGAAATCTGACTTATCAATGGACGTTTAACGGCAAAACCATATCTGGCGCTACGACCACAGCCTACACTGTGACAAATTCAGTAGTCACCAATGTGGGCGCCTACCGGGTCGTGGTTTCTGACCTGACCGGCACGTCCACCAGCCTGCTGGCCATCGTCACCATCAAAACGACCATTCCATCGACCATTTTCAACATCACCAATTATGGCGCGATAGCGGGCACAAACGCCAATGGTACGCCGATTGATAACGCCACCGCTATCCAAAATGCCATCAATGCCGCGAATATAGCGGGCGGCGGCGTGGTCGAGGTACCAGCCGCAGCGCAGCCGTACATCAGCGGCCGACTCACCCTTTTTAGTAAAATCAAATTGCAAGTCGATGTCGGCGCTACCCTCGAGCCCCTTCCATATGGTACTTTTCCGGTTGGCGGCGATGGTCGCTATGACAATTGGCTCACCGCCAGTCATGCGCACGACATTGAGATCTGCGGTGGCGGAACGATCGATGGCAATGGCCAGGCGTGGTGGGATGCGTTCAACGCCAATAACAATATCCCTCATCGCCCCTATCTCATCGACCTCGGCAATTGCCTCACGGTCTATCTCCACGACATCACGCTGCACAAATCTCCCATGTTTCACTTCGTGCCGGATACCTGCACGAACGTCACCATTGATGACGCCACCATCACCTCTTCCGGCGTCAATCCCATCAACACCGACGCCATCGACCCTTCGGGAGTAAATATTCTCATCGAAAACTCGACCATCGCCGTCAATGACGACAATGTGGCCGTAAAAGCCGGTGGCACTTTCTGCCACAACATCGTTATCACCCACTGCACCATGGGTACCGGCCACGGCATCTCTGTCGGCGGCCAGTCCAATGCCGGGTTGGACGACATGCTCGTCGCCCATTGCTCCATGACCGGCACCACCAGCGGATTCCGGCTCAAAGCGGATGCCTCGCAAGGCGGCTTCGTGCGGAATATTTATTATACGGACGTCCAGATGACCAACGTTCAATACCCCATCGTTTTCTATTCGTATTATCGCGAGATCGGGAATCCAGGCGACACCCCCACAACTACAGCAGCCACTTACAACGCCACGCCGCCTGACCCGTTGCCGGGCGCGCTGGCGACCTGGAAAAATATCACCCTTGATAATGTCAGCGCAATCGGCGCCACTGGCGGCAGCATCATCTGGGGAATACCACTCAATAACGCTAACCCGACCAACGCCTTTTTCTCTGGCGTGCGGTTGAACAACGTTTCCATCAATAACGGAAGCGGCAGTTCCAGCATTCTCCACCTCTACAATGTTTATGATGTGCAACTGACGGGCACTAACAAGATTGCGACCTACACCACATACAACGCGCTTGCCATCAAGTCCGAGCCACAGGATGTCAAAGCCGGCGTCGGCGGCATCGCAGGTTTTGTCGTCGCGGTTGTCGGCACCAGCGGTGTCGCAACGGTGTCCGACCCCACCTATCGCTGGTATCGCGAAGGGATTGCTCTGAATGATGGAACCCAGGGCGATGGGACTGTGGTTGCCGGCTCCACGACGCCCGGCCTGAGCTTGTCATCCGTCACGCCGGCGGCTAACGGCCATTACACTGTGATCGTCTCCAATTCGCTGGATTCCTGGAGCACCAACCTGAACACGCTCGTGGCTAAAAGTGCGCCGTTCCTCACCACCTCGCTGCCTGCTTCGCTCGTAGTGACACAATCCTTCGCGTCATGGACACTCACGAACGGACTTTCCGGCCCCGACACTGCGGCTACCGCCGACCCCGATGCCGATGGTATCGTGAACTTCTTCGAGTACGCCCTCGGCCTTTCACCCACCTCGCCAGACGCCCATGGCTTACCGAATCTGGTGAAACAAAATGGCCAGTATGTATTCCGCTTTGTAGAACCTGCCATTGCTGCCGATGCCAGCTATACGGTGCAATCTTCATCGAACCTCGTTGATTGGACCACCGTGACTCCCGTGGTCGAATCCATCACCCTCACCAACCAGACCGTCAAGGCCACGTTCTCGCCAGGTTTGCCGGCCCTCTTTGTCCGCCTGCTGGTTACCGGACCTTGAATTTTCACCAATCCCTCGTTTCCCCCGCAAATGATTCCATGGCGATTTCTGTGATAAAGTTTTTGGCCCATAATTGACCCTGGATTTGGTTGGAATCGGTCGAAATCACTCTGAATTGGCAGGGCGTGCAGTCCCTGCGCGCCGTCGTACAACATGTAAAAGTGGTTTGCGCTATTCCCAATTGACGGTGGGGCGACGAACCGCTTTCTGCCTTTGTAGAAGAGCCGACGTGCAGATGCCCAAACATTCGACCCGAAACTCAAAACTCGCCACCTTCCAAATGCCACCCCCCCATAAACTGGTTTGAATCGGTTGGAATCGGTCGAAATCACCCTGAATTTGGTAGGGCGCGCAGTCCCTTGCGCGCCGTCGTCCAACACGTAAAAGAGGTTTGAATCACTCTGAATTATGAAGGGGCGATCTCGAACTTGGACTAACCGCTTTCTTCATTCCGCCTTCTACCTGCCTTACCCAGTGATTCATCCTTTAGCAAGCTGGCGCAGCCCTGCGCCCGAATAACCCCAATTTCTGCTATAACCAATTCGATTTCATCAACTTGCCCCATCCGGAAAGCGCCGAATGCCATTTTCCGGATTTCGCCGGAATCCGACCGGATTTCCCCGTCCTTCTTGTCCGGAGTTCCGCTCCGCCCTGTGGACGGTTTTACGCAAAAAAAGAACCCCAATTAACTCTAATTATCCCTAATTCGTGCTCAGCCCCGATCCAATTTCAGGTGTTCTTCCAGTTCTTTCCGTTCTGCCGGTTCGTTATCTGCCTTTTCGGGGATTTTCATCCTTCAGCCGCAAGCCTCCAGCGTCCGCTAATTTGCCGAACACCCATTTAACCAGTTACCATTTAACTGATTACACTATTTCAAAGATCAGTGCCGACTTGTCCCGCCATTGCCTTGGCGACGGCGGATTGCCGACTAACAATTTGCTTTATAACATATTAGTCAAACATTGTCAAATATTTTATTTGGGCACCATAAGCCTCTCCATACGGCCTCTGCTCACTTCGTAGCGCAGTTGTCTTCAACCCAGCACACAACGCCTCTGAGACATGCGGTATATCCAACGCCCATTCTTGCGCAGAAATCATCCCGCACGCCCCCTGCCCTCCACTATGTTGCGCCTTCCCTCACCCCGCCTCGGAAGTTCTACTAGACGGTTCCCCCGTTCCTGTTACATTTCTAGCGGTATGTCAACGGAAGCACCCGCCCCCCCGCAGAAAATCAACCTCCGCCGCCCGGATATCATGGAAGCGGTGCAAGCCCAGGTGCTGTCGCATTACCGCAGCGAATTGGTCGAACGTATCCGTGCCCAGGGCAACGTCCTTAGCGCCGATGGCCTCACTATCAAACTCGCGAAGGAATTCGGCTTCTGTTACGGCGTCGAGCGCGCCATCGACCTCGCGTACGCCGCGCAAAAACATTTTTCCGAAGTCTCGCCGAACACGCCTATCTATCTGCTCGGTGAGATCATTCACAATCCCGAGGTCAACGACCAGATCAGCAATCTTGGCATCCAGATCATTTCGCCCAAGCCTTCCGACGCAGAAGTGGCCCGTCTCAATCCCGGTGATGCCGTCATCATTCCCGCTTTCGGCACGGAAGTCGCCACCCGCCAGCGGCTCGCCGCCAAAGGCTGCATCCTCGTGGACACCACCTGCGGCGACGTGATGAGCGTTTGGAAACGAGTTCGTCAATACTCCAAGGAAAACGTCACCAGCATCATCCACGGCAAGGCCAAGCACGAGGAGACCAAAGCCACCACGTCACAGGCGCGCGCCTATGGCAGCGGACATTACCTCGTCGTGTTCAACCTGGATGAAACCGATTACGTCTGTAACTACATCCTGCATGGTGGCGACAAAAAAGAATTTCTTGAGAAGTTCAAAGGCGCGCACTCCGAAGGGTTCGACCCCGATGTCCATTTGAAAGCCGTCGGCGTCGCCAATCAGACCACGATGTTGCGCGGCGAGACCATGGAAGTGCAGCGGCGCATCTCGGCTGCCATGGCCAAAAAATTCGGCGCGGCGGAAACCGAAAATCATTTCCGCTTCTTCGACACCATCTGCGGCGCCACTCAGGACCGGCAGGACGCGCTCGAAAAGCTTTTGCGCGATCCATTGAACCTGCTCATCGTCGTTGGCGGTTACAATTCGTCCAACACGTCGCACCTCGCGGAGATGGGCGAAGCCAAATTACCGACCTACTTCATCAAGAACGCGGCCAAGATGGCTTCGGATAAGCTCATCACCCATTACAATCAACATAAGCATCGCGAAGAAGAGACCCAGAACTGGCTGCCGCCCGGTAAGATCACCGTCGGCATCACTGCCGGTGCATCGTGTCCCAACAATTTGATCGAAGACACCATCCGCCGGCTGTTTGAATTGCGCGGTATTTCCGTGCAGCAATTGCTGTCGAATTGATTCTTTGCTAGCCGTAATATTATGCCGCGAACAAGGCAGGAGCTGGAACTGATCGAAAAACAAAACCTCGCGCCCTACGCGCAATTCAGCGCGGACACGCGAGGCCGGAAATACAAGGAAGTCCCCCCGGAATGGCGCACGCAATACCAGCGCGACCGCGACCGCGTCATCCATTCACGCGCCTTCCGCCGTCTTGAATACAAGACCCAGGTTTTTCTCAACGGCACCGGCGACCATCTGCGCACCCGCCTCACGCACACCATCGAGGTGGCCGGCATCTCGCGTAACATCGCCCGCGCCCTCAAGCTGAACGAGGACCTAACAGAAACTATCGCGCTCGCCCACGACCTCGGCCATTCGCCCTTCGGTCACAAAGGCGAATACGTGCTGGACGAACTGATGCGCAAACACGGCGGGTTCGAACATAACCAGCACAGCGTCCGCATCGTCGAAGAACTCGAACAAAAATATCCCAACTTTCCCGGCCTCAACCTTTCCTGGGAAGTGCGCGAAGGCCTCGTCAAGCATTACACCGCCTTCGACCATCCCAGCAAGCGCGATGATTTTGCCGCCAAAAATTCCTCGCTCGAAGCCCAGATCGCCAATCTCGCTGACGAAATCACCTATTACAGCCACGACCTCGATGATGGCCTCGATTCCGGCCTGCTTCAGGAAAAGGAACTAAAGCGTCACGTCCGGCTCTGGGCGCAAGCCTCCCGCATGGTCGAGAAAGAGAATGGCAAGATGGCCGAAGAATCGCGCCGTTATTTCATCATCCGCACTATCATCGACATGCAGGTCAAAGACGTCGTCGAGACCAGCGAGCGGTTGATTGAAAAGGCCGGCGTCCAATCCGCCGATGACGTGAGGCTCTGCCCGAAGCCGCTGATCCAATACAGCGCTGAACGGCGCAAGTTGAACATCGAATTGCGCAAGTATCTTTACAAAAATCTCTACTTCAATCCGGTCGTCAACGCCCCGCACATCCGCGCCAAGCAACTGTTGCAGGACCTGTTCAAATGTTTCGTGAAGCACCCCGCCAACATGGGCGAGCACGCGCGCAAAAGCATCCGCAAGCTCGGCAAATATCGCGCCGTGTGTGACTACCTCGCTGGCATGACCGACCGCTACGCCATCCAGGAATACGAACGCCTCTTCGGCGCGAAATTCTGACCGAAGCCTTGGAGCGCGAGCCGTCCCCGGCTCGCAGCACGTCCCATCGCAATTGACCATCCGAGCCACTCCAATTGGTAGGGCGCGTCACTCCGTGACCGCCGCCGTCCCCACCACCATTGCCCGTTGAACATCAGATTATCATCGGACCTCGCGAAGCGTCCTGGAGTGCGCCAGCCCTCTGGCGCTTTTCCCATCACCAACTGAGCCCGGACCCAGTAAGATTAGGTCAGGGTGAGAGCCAGTCTTAAATCTATCGGAGCCGACGTAAGGAGGCTCTAATTAGACCCAGGTCACATTCAGCAACCCTTCGTTCCCTGGTTACTTTGTTGTTCACCTTTTCCCGCTTACCGCCTCGGAAAATCCCCCTTGATCCGTATCGGTCTCGGCCCCGGTATCGGTGGCGGAGTCGCCAATTTCGGCGGAGTCGCCACCGGCGGCTGCGCCGGCACAAAATTCAACGGCTGCCCGGACGCCGCATGCTCTTTCACTTCCTCCATCGTCCGCGTCAGCCAATCTTTCGATTTTCCCCCGGCCTCCCCGATCTTGGCCTCCGGAAATTTCATCTCACCCATCTCAAAGTCCGCGTGCGGATTCGCCATGTGCAACGATTGCTGCGCTGCCGCCGCGACCGATTGCCCCTGCGCTTGCCACGTGTTATATCCGTTCACCACCCATTCGAGCTTGCCGCTCACAATATCCACCAGCAAGCCATGCACCGGAATCTTCGGCCCGATGAGCGGACTGTGCCGCACGGTGTCACAACCTTTGATGACATTCTGTCGCTCAGTCGCGAACAGGCCAAAATATTCATTCATGTTGTCCGGCAACGCGCTTCGCTCTACGCCCAGCGCCCTGAACCGGTCCAGCAATTGCATCATCGTCGTCTTGCACACGTGACAGTCCGTGTGCCCGATGATGGCGATCTCCTTCCCGCCCTTGACCGCACACGCCAGCGCCAGCGACCGCATTGTGCTGCTGAGCGGGTTGGTGACGATATTCCCGGCGTTGCGCAGCCAGATGAAACTCTCCGGCGGAACCCCCAGCACATTCGGCAGGATCGCATTCAACCTCGGATCGATGCACGTCAGCGCGATGATCGGCAATTCATCGGCATAATCGGCCGGATGCAGGCCCGCGTTTTGGTCGCCCGCAACCGCGCGATTGTTCGCATTTAGGATGGCTTCAAACAGGCGCATTGGATTGTTCACTTTCTTTACCGGCAAGTTCAAACCTCAGGTCCTGGGACAGGCTCAATCCTCTTTCCAAAAAATTGACCCCATTTATTGACCGCAGTTGCGGAAGCCAGTTCTCCCACCCCGCGTCACGCAATTCGTCGTAGGAGACTACCATTGGGCGGCTTACTAGAAACGCCAAAAGACTGGCGCAATTCTCGTCATCCAGTCGTGCTGCCTGGCGGGCCTGTTTCTCAAATTTCCAGGCGCCCATAGTCAGGCGCGGTCCCGTCAATAAAATATCAGCTATCATGTTCGCCGATGCGCCCGGGTACAAAAGCATTGTCCCCAAAGCCCCACCAAGTCCGGCGCGCCACTGCAAAGCCGGCGAACTGGCATAATTGCGACTCGGGTAGTCACCCCAATGTGACGGGTCGGTCCGGATGTGCTGTACAAAAAGCAGAACCAAAAAAATCCCGCTCAGGATCAACACCCACTCGTGCGACAGATGCACTTTCTTGTTCCACACCATCTCGATGGTTGCCGACACACCCCACGACCCGAACCAAACAATCGCATAAGTGAACCAGAACGTGAAAAATAGCACCAATGTCGCGGCCAATAGAGATAGTGCCGCAAATATGCGATTCGTCCGTTGCTCACGGATCTTCAACCGTTTTATCCATTCTCTGATAGCTGTCGCGTCCATACATTTAACCGCTAAAGCCGTGATGGCTTTCATAAGCCAGCATCACGCTTGGCTTCAAAAAGGCGCATGGGAATCTCGAGCCCCTCGGACATAAACTTTGTGAACCGCATACTCTGTCATGGGTTTGTAGAGGTCGAAAGGAATCCGGCATGACAATTCGTCGTGCGGAAGAATGATGGAACCATCTTCATAGGTACGCGCATCAAGCATGACCCCCGCCTTGTCAAACAACCTGATGTCCAGTTCAATGTCCTTCCAGGCGATTTCGCTCTTATTCGTCATAATCACAATAACGAAACCACGCGGCTCCTTCTCATCGTTATTATAGTTCATCCGCGATTCGACTACTGAAATGCTATCGCGATAGGACACATAATCTGCCCCCACATTTTGTAAGCGATTGATCGATCGATTCGAAGAAACTGTCATCGCAGTAATTGCAATGAGGCCTGCCAGGGCAAATGTAATAATAAATATCGTTGGATTTCTTAAGGAAAAAAACGAAAGCCATTGCCGGCAGTGCGGGCAAACCTTGGCTGACTTTTGCACCTCTTCTGCGCAGCAACTGCAAACTCTTATGGTTTCATTGCTCATAGTCCTGGCTGGTTATGCTGGATGATCATCTTAGCGCTTTCGGGTCCTTGGCCGAGCAAACATAGATTTTATAATTTACGTATTCCGGAATCGATTTTCTGCTCAAGTAAAAACGAAACGAATGGTCACTGGCCGGCAAAATCGTAAATTCCTCGCCGCCGCTTGATTTGTCCAAATCAGCAATCTTGCCATCTTTGTCGAAAAAGCGGATTTCCATGTTGTATCCGCTCAACTTCCAGGGATACGAGCTGCTATTGGTTAAAACACCAACAACCATAACATTTGTTCCATACTTCGTTGGGTGTATGGATATCCGAGAACTTAACGCATCAATGTGGTCTCGCGTTGGTGAAAATGTCCTTCCGCGAAAGGGGTAGCGGGCCACCAATGTCGCCAAAGCAATAAATAAAACGGTCGTGGCAACCGCCATCAGGTTATTACTTGAGAGGAATCCCCATCCGTTTTGCCTGGTACGGCAGAACGGACACACCTTCGCCGCAGCTTTGATCGTTTCAGCGCAAAGCGGGCAGACTTTTGTTTGCTCGCTTTCGGTCATACTTATTCCTTCGCCGCATCACCCTTCCCCATCGCGTTCTTCAACGCGGGCACTTGCTCCAGCAATTTCTCAAACTTCACGCCGGTGAGGCTTTCCAGCACGGGCGGCAATTGGCTGATGATGGTGGTGATGTCGCCGGTCAATTTGCTCGCGCCGCCACCAGGCCCGTTGCCACTGTTGATGATGACGATCTTCTCGGTCTTGGACAGTGGTTCGCTGATCTTGCCCGCCACTTCCGGCAGCACACGCACAATCATTTCGATGACGGCAGCCTCGTTGTACAGCTTGAAGCTTTCCGCCTTCACACGCATTGCTTCGCCGGTCGCCAGACCTTGCGCTTCGATGACCGCCGCTTCGGCCAGACCGCGTGCTTTATTCGCATCGGCCTCGGCGATACCGGTCGCTTTCACAACGTCGGCGCCGGCAAAACCTGTGGCCTTGGTGGCGGACGCCGCACCAGCGGCTTCCGTCTCCAATTGAAATTTCTTCGCGTTGGCCAGCGTCTCCACGCGATAACGCTCGGCATCGGCGGGCTTTTGTACTGTCGCTTCCAGTTCACGTGAGCGGCGCAGGATTTCCTGTTGTTGCAGCTCGATTTGCTTTTGCTTCTCCACGATCTGCACCTGCACTTCTTCCGCTTTCACCAACTGGCCGGTCTTGAATTTCTGCAGGTCATACGCGAGGTCGGCTTGCGCTTTTTGCAGGTTCACCGTCGCCTGGTATTGCGCGACGTTGGATTGATAATCCCGTTGCGCTTCGGCTATCTTCGTATCAGCGGCAAACTGCGCTTCCTGTCCGGCTTGCTTCGCCTGCGCGGAACGTATCTGTGAATCGCGGTCCGCCTCGGCCTGGGCGATGATGGCATCGCGTTTCACCTGGGCGATCCGCGGCTTGCCGAGGGCGTCGAGGTAGCCCTGCGTATCACGGATATCGCGGATGGTGAAACTGACAATGGTCAAACCCATGTTCGCCATGTCGCCCGCCGCCACTTCCTGCACCTTGGAGGCGAACGCATCCCGGTTCTGGTAAATCTCCTCGACCGTCATCGTGCCGAGAATCGCGCGCAAATGACCTTCCAGCGTTTGCATGGCGATGTTTTTGATATCGTCCACGCCCTTGCTCAGAAATTGTTCCGCTGCCGTGGCGATGGAGACGTCATCGCCCTTGACCTTGATCTGCGCCACGCCGTCCACTTTTACCGGCACACCTTTGCTTGTATAGACTTCCGGCGTTTGCACGTCGATTGTCAGGAGTTCCAACGAAAGGATGTCCACCTTTTCAAAGACCGGCCACACGAAGCGCCCGCCACCCTTGACGATGCGGAAACCCACCTCCCGGCTGGTGCCGTCCGCTTCCACCATTTTGCGTTTCTTACCGGAGATGACGAGCACCTGGTTGGGGCCGCTTTTGGTGTAACGACTCGCGTAAATGATGGCGAACACGAAAAAGATGAACAAAAAGGCGCCCACCCCCATGATGACGTTCATCCAGGGAATTTCAGCCAGCAGCGGAGTCACATTCATAATTTGATTTCAGGATTTGTTTTTGATTGTTTCGAAAATTCAGGAAAGTTGTTTTACAAAAAATTGCGTTCCCACGATGCGCGTTATCTTCACGGTCTTGCCGCCGGCGATGGTTCCACCCATTTCATCCCGCGCCGGGGCGGTGTATCGCGAACCGGCCTGCGTGTAGGATATTTCACCCACGCCGTTTTGCGGTATTGGCGTCACAATCGCGGCGGTCTGCCCGATCAACATCCCCACCCGGGCTTCGCTGGAACCTTCCGTTTTTCTGAACATGGTGTTGAACAGCCAAAAAACCGCCAAAGCTGCCACCAGTCCGCCAACCAGGGAGATCGGGGCGCTGATCCAAGGGTTGCTCGTCGCATCAATCTTTCCAAAGATCAGGCCAAACGCGCCAAAAGCCGTCACAAAACTCGCCAAAACCGTTGGGCTCAAGATGGACATCCCCGGAACACCGTCGTGTCCCAGCCCGCCATCGGCATGCCCACCCATGCCGACCTGGCCATCGCCATGACCGCCAAACAGATGCCCCACGACGGCGCTGAACAGTGTGAATATTAATCCTGCGACCAGACAGATTGCGTAGATAATCATAAGCCCTCGAAGAATTGATCGTTGTACCTATTAGAAAGCTTTTTCCTGGCAAAGCAAGCGGATTCAACCCCATCGGCCCGTTGGCAGTTTGTTCCCATGGTTGAATTGAATACCGTAATGCCGCCGGACGCTTTTACAATTTTCACGGTTTTTTGGAATTACCTCGACAGGGTTCATCTATGCATTTTTGTCATCGTTTGGAAAAAATCTATGCGGGCACGTTTCGGCTACATTTTCTGGCCAAAAACGGATCGCCACGTATAGTCGACAGTCATCAGGAGGTAGCCAAATCCGGCGAATTTAACCCATGAAAAAACTTATTGGACGAATTGTATTTCCGCGCTTGAGCCACGACCAGGTTGATCGGGAAATCCGAAACTATCTCGTTGCCGTCATGATCGGATTGACTTTTGCTGCGGTCGTCGCAGCCTTTGCCATCCAGCGTTACCATCAGCTTTAAGAGCCTGGCTGGATCGGTTTTCGCTTTAGCTCACGCAATTCCTGTTGCTGTTGTAACAGGCTCAACCGCTCGGCATCCGTCGTTTCCGGCTGATGGCTCCGCTGGATGAGGGCCGCCAGCTGGCGGTCGATGAACAGGTTTCGCAACCGTACCAGCAAATCAATGATTTGCTGTTCGGGATTCGGAATCGTGCGCCCATCAGCAGTCGCTTCCGTGATCAGATTCTTCATGTCCGGCGACTCACAATCGTCCAAAAACCCGGCGACACCGCGCCAGGACTGGCTCGCGTGGGCAGCGACGTAGCGCCTGATAATCTCTCGCGCCATGCTGTGCTGGATCCATTGCGTATCCAGCACAGGTGCAGCTACGGTTGAACTTTCATTACCCAGAAGCAATTTTAGCAACCACATCTCCTGCACAGAGGGCCGCACCAAAACTTGTTCCTCAGGCTCAACTTCTTCTTCCGTCGCAGTTGGTTTCGCCGGAGTGGTCTTTTTAAATTCCGCCCGCACCGCATCCGGCGAAACTCCCAGCCGCAACGCCGTCTTCTGCGCGTATTTATCCACCAACACCGAGTTACCGGTTTTATGGATGGCTTCGGCCATTTCGCGCAACACGACGACCCGTCCTTTATCTGTCGTCGTGTCGTTCACCTTGCAAAGACGGTTTAAATAATAATCAAAATATCCGTCTGCCTTCTCGATCAACTGCCGGAAGGCCTCGCCGCCATTGGCCCTGATGTAGCTATCAGGGTCGTGCGGCGCGGGAACCACCGCCACGCGCACCGCCAGGCCGGATGCAAGCAAATGATCGAGCGAACGCACGGCGGCGTTTTGTCCCGCTTCGTCCGAATCGAAACACAATACCACTTCATCCACATAACGCTTGATGATGCGCGCGTGCTGATCGGTGAAAGCCGTGCCTTGCGGAGCGACGATGTTTTGCACGCCCGCCGTGAAACACGCAATGAGGTCCAATTGCCCTTCGCAGATGATGGCGTAGCCGGCATCCAGGATCGCGCGCTTGGATTTATCGAGACCGAAGAAGACTTTGCTCTTGGTAAAGATGGGCGTCTCGGGCGAATTGACATACTTCGCCGTCTTTTCATCACCGCTTAAGACACGTCCGCTGAATCCGATCACCCTGCCCTGCTCATCGCAGATGGGAAACATCAGCCGCCCGCGAAACCTGTCATAATGCCTGTCCGTGCCTTCTTTACGGATGATCAAGCCGGCCGTTTCCATAACACCAAGGTCATAACCTTTGCCCTTGGCCCAATTGACCGTGTCATCCCAGGCCTCCGGTGCCGCGCCGATGCGAAACAGCTTGATTGCTTCCTCGCTGACACCGCGTTTCTTGAGATATTCGCGAGCCGCTTCACCAGCGGCTTCATTCGCCAGGCAGTTCTGCCAGCGTTGCGCGACCTGGTCGTGGATCTGGAGCAACTGGTCTTTGATATGGCGCGCCTGCTGTTCGCCGGGACGGTTATCCGCCTCAAGGGGAATCTTGGCGCGCTCTGCCAGCCGCCTGACAGCATCATTAAAACCAATGTTTTCGTATTCCTGGACGAACGTAAAAACATCACCGCCCTTGTGGCAGCCGAAGCAATGAAAAATTTGACGATGCGGATTGACGTTGAAGCTGGGTGATTTCTCTTTGTGAAAAGGGCAAAGCGCGACGAAATTTGCGCCCGCCCGTTTGAGCGGCAAATAACCGCCGATGATCTCCACGATGTCACTGGCGGCGCGAACGCGTTCTTTGGTTGCTTCAGAAATTAAACCAGCCATTGCTCAGGCGTATGCCGATATCACCTCGGCGGCCTGCGGCCAGTTTAGGGGAGAGCGACCTCAGGGCGAAGGTCTTTCTTGGCCGGTGCCGTCGGCTTGATGAGGACGAGTCCAAGGCAGTCTTTGATGACCGGCCCGGACATTGATTTTTTAAAGACCTGTGCCTGGATGGTCTGGAGCGTTGGGAAAAACTGGCTGCCATAATTGTCGTTTTGGAATTTGATCTCCGCGTTGACCTCAGCGCTGGTGTAGGCGCGGGCGTTCAACAGGGCAAGCGCCGCGACGATCATGCACGCAAACCGGATCATTCCCGAAACCATACCCAGGGGATATTCCGCATTCCCAAATTTATCACTGCCGATCAGCTTCCCGCCCAGGGCACGCTTGATAAAGATGAACAAGCTGAACACGACCATGGCGATTCCGAGGTAAGCAACGATATAGCAAGCTAAACGGTCGAACATGGCGCTTTGGGGCAGCATGTCCCCAACCGGTTGATAGAGAAAACCTGCGGCGAGGACCAGGACCAGCCATTTAAAGACGTCCAGAAACTCCTGCGACATCCCCCGCTTGCGGCCCCGTAAAACGCCGACCAGCAAAAGAATGACCACCGCAAGGTCAAACCAGTTGACCGGCAGGTTGTCCAGATTAAGGCTTTTCATGTCAAATCTTCGGGCAGTTGGGCGGCAAAACCCAACTTCCTTCGAACATTTCCATTTAAGCCGATTCCGTGCCAGCGTTAAGCGCCCGTCTAAGGGGGATTGGAAACCAGCCAGAAGCGAATAGCCGTAGCCTGGGCATTCTTGGGGTCAAGCTCAAGGACCTTGGAATAGTGTTCCCGCGCCTGGGCGGGTTGGTGCAATTGTTCCGCGTAGATATTCCCAGCCGCCAGATGGGCACGCACTTCCTGCGGATTGTCCACCATGATCTTCTCCAGTTCCTGCGCTGCATCTGTGAAATAGTTCATTCGTTTGAGCACCAGCGCGAAATTATAGCGGGCGTCAACCGAGTCCGGGCGCAATGCGAGGCAATTTTCATAAGCTAGGAGTGCCTGGCCGGGATTTCCCGCCGCCGCCGATGCCAGGCCAAGATTATATTGCGCTTCAAAATAGGTGGGGTCGGCCTGCACTGCCTGGGTGTAATCCTGGACCGCTTCGGCATATTTTCCTGCCCGATGCGCCTGAAGTCCTTTGGCGAATGGTTGCTCTGCTGCCGCGCGATCTCCAGCAACCGGCTTCGGTGAATGATATTTATAGCGGACGGTACTGGAGGTTCCAGTCATGACCGCAACCGGTTTGGCAGGAGTGGCGGTCATCGGCGTATTCGTTAAAGGAGGCAATGGCGTGACATTGGACGTATGTTTTTCAGGTGGCAGCGGGGTGACTGTCCTGGCCTGCTCATCGCGCGCATGGAAAACGTTCAAAGGATTGATGCGTTCGAAGAATCCCCTTTTCTCCGGCGGCGGCGCATTCACCACCACTGGCTCATTTGACGATGTTATAATCGCCGGAGCGGTCGGACTGGGAATCGGCTCCGTCTTTGTCAACGGCCGCATGGTCGCACGGTCAACCGGCTGGCTGACCATCGTATGAACTGCTGGAGCAGGCTTGGGGGTCGCCGGCGCTTCGGGCTTTGGTGTAACGGCCGTCGCCACCACGTTCGTAGCCGGCTTCGCTGCCTCATTCCGCGGGACTGCCTGGGCCATCACATTGGTGCCATTTGAACGAACCGGCGGAGCAAGTTGTTGTTCCAAAGCCCGCACAGTCGCACTGACGGCCTCGGCGTTCGCTGGCGGAGGAGTGAGCGCCAGATATTCGCGATATTTCTGCAACGCAGTCTGGCGATCATTCAGATAGGCCTGCTCCACCACCGCAAGATTCAGGATGGCCGGCGCGTAATCAGGCTGCGCTTTCAGGGCGGCATTGAACTGCTGCACCGCGTCACGGGGATGGTTGCGTTGCAATGCGATCATTCCAAGGCCGTTGAACGCCTCCGCTTGCTGCGGATTCATGCGGATGGCTTCATTGAAACTTTTTTCCGCGCCAGCGAGGTCTCGTGCGCGGGATTGGGTTTCGCCCAGTTTCAACCAACCATCGACATAATTCGCGCGGCGAAGGGTGACGGCGTTGAATTCAATTTTTGCCTGGTCTAATTTATTCTGTTCCAGCCAAAGGCAGCCCAGATTGAAATGCGCCTCGGTCAGGTCGTGGTCCAGACGCAATGCCTGTTGATAGGCGGGAATCGCATTCGAGGATTGGCCGGCATGATGATAGGCCAGGCCGAGATAGTTCCAGGCCTGTGCATTGGTCGCGAGCAGCGAGGTGGCGACCTTCAGGCTTTCGATGGCATCGGTATATTGACCGGCTTCGATCTGTTCTTGTCCATCCAGCAACGCGCGTGGGCCGGGCGGCATGCACCCGGCCAGCATGCAGGCCATGGCGATGAAAAGCGTACTGTGAATCCATTTCCGATTTTTTTTGTCGGCCATCGGCGCTGGTGGTAACATTCCACCCCTGACGTGTCAAGATACGCACTGTGCAACCAGTCCTTAACGCGAATGCGAAACATGGCCGCCCTGCTCTGCGCCGCGGCGACAATTCTCTTTGTCGCGCGCATTGACGCGCAACTTTCACTCCCGCCACTGGCCCAAAATAATACCCGTTCGCGGGTGGTCATTGCGCAAGACCCGGAAGCCACCTCCCTTTATGAACCATCCATCACGCATGTGCGCGTCATGTTCGACCGCGCGCTCCTGCAGTTGACCCATCAGACCAATCTGGCGGACGCCTGGTTGAGCCTGGTCTCCACGCAGGACATCATCGGCATCAAAGTTTTCTCCGCTCCCGGCGCCACCAGTGGAACCCGCCCGGCCGTCGCGGAGGCCATCATTCAGGGACTGCTCGCCGCGCATATTTCACCCGGAAGGATCGTGATCTGGGACAAGCACGAAGACGAATTACGCATCGCAGGGTTTTATGACCTCGCCCGGCAATATGGCGTGCGGGTGATCGGGGGCGCTGATTTTGGCTACGACGCAACGGTTTTTTATGAAACACCGCTCATCGGTTATCTGACGTGGGGCGATTTCGAATTCCAGAATAAGGCGGAAAATACGGGCAGAAAATCATTCCTCACCTCGTTGCTGACCAGACAGTTCACGAAAATCATCAATGTTTCACCGTTGTTGAATAATAACACTGCCGGCGTGTCTGGAAACCTGTTCAGCCTCGCGATGGGCGCAGTGGACAACGGCTTGCGCTTTGAGGTAGAAGCCGACCGGTTGGCGCGTGCCGTTCCGGAAATCTACGCGATGCCGCAGGTCGGCGACCGCGTGGTATTAAATGTGACCGATGCTCTCATCTGCCAATACGAAGGCGGCGAAACCAGTATGTTGCACTATTCCGCCGTGCTGAATGAAATCCGCGTGAGCCGGGACCCGGTGGCGCTTGATGTCTTATCGCTGGATGAACTGGACCGCCAGCGCAAGCTGGGCAAAGTTCCGCCGGTGAAATTCAGTCGCGACCTTTACCTCAATGCGTCCCTGCTCGAACTAGGCGCAAGTGACCCGGAAAAGATAAGCGTGGAACGAGTGCCGTAAGATTCATTTGGCGACGAGTTCGGTTTCACAACTTTCTTTCCCACAACCGCAGCCACCCTCTTCCTGGTCGGTAAAACCGTGGCTATCCCAACTCGGGTCGAGGCCGAGGTCTTTGAGCATCTGCAAATCTTTCTCAACGGGCTGGTTCAAGGTGGTGAGATAATTACCGACCATAAGGGCGCTCGCGCCGGCCATGAAGATCATGCTTTGCGCGTCGCGCAGGTTCACGGTGCGGCCACCGGCGATCATGATTTCTTTTCGCGGCAGGATGAAACGGAAACATGCGATGGTCTTCAAAATCTCCATGACCGGCAGCGGCTCGTTCTTCTCAAAGGGAGTACCGGGAATCGGATTGAGGATATTCACGGGCACTACGTTCGCGCCGATGGCTTTTAGTTCGAAAGCGAGGTCGCAACGGTCTTCGCGCGTCTCACCCATACCGATGATGCCGCCAGAACAAATCTTGATACCGGCCTTTTTCAGGTAACCAATGGTTTCAAGCCGGTCATCAAACGTGTGTGTGGTACAGGTCTTCGGAAAAAAGCGGCGCGAACTCTCCAGATTGTGCCCGTAACATTCCAGCCCCGCATCTTTCAGACGGTCGGCTACTTTTTGGGATTTGATGATGCCTAGCGAAGCGTCAGGACGGGTCTTGCCGCCTGCCTTTATCTCCCGGATGCGGTCACACACTTCATCGAGCATTGGCCCTTCGTTCAGGCCTTTCCACGCGGCGACCAATCCGACAGCAGTGACGCCATTCTTGTTCGCTTCATCAGCGGCTTCCGAAACCGGTTCCGGATCCACAAAACCATAACGAGGCGAACCGGTTTGATAAAAGGACGACTGTGAGCAAAAGCTGCAATTCTCCGAGCATGCGCCGGCTTTGGCGTTCACGATGGAGCAGAGATGTATTTTGTTGCCCTTGAAATGTTCGCGGATGCGGTTGGCCCAGGACAGCAGGTCCAAAATATCGGCGGACGATTCAAGATTGAATAACCAGCGAGCCTCATCACAGGTCACGTGGCGGCCGCCCAAAACCCGCTGGCCGAGTTCAGAGAGTTTTATATGGGTACTGGCGTCAAGTGATGGTGCCGTCATGGTTGACAGGATAATTATAGAGAATTTTTTCGCAAGGCCAGAAGTCGGAAAGGTTTAAACCCGTTTGGTCAAGGCGACGCCAAGTTTTAACAGCTTCTGCGCATCCGCGTCGGACTTGGCTTCGGCATAAATGCGGAGTATCGGTTCGGTGCCCGACCCGCGCAACATGAGCCAGGAATCATCCTGCGCGACGAACTTCACGCCATCGTAGGTCTTCACATCCACCAATGGCGAACGCAACAGTTTGGCCGGCGGATTTTTGGCGAGGTATTCCATGAGCGCGCCGCGTTTTTCCAAAGGAAAATGGGTATCGATCCGGCTATAACGAAACACGCCAAACTGTTTCTCCAGTTCCGTGATCAGCTTGTTCACCGACTTACGCTCCTTCGCGAGCATTTCCAGGAGCATCAAACCTGCGGCGATGCCGTCGCGCTCAGGGATATGGCCCTCAAATCCGATCCCACCGCTTTCTTCGGCCCCGATCATCACCCCGCCCTTGAGCATTTCGGCACAAATGTATTTAAAGCCAACACCAGTCTCGACCAGCTCGAGCCCATACGCGGCGCACATCTTGTCCATCATGGAAGTAGTCGTGAGCGCCTTCACCACGCGTCCCCTGCTCTTGCGGTTCACGACGTAATGGTGCAGCAACAAACAGATCAATATGTGGGTCGTAAGATATTTTCCACGACCGTCCATCCCGCCCACGCGGTCAGCATCGCCATCGGTCACCAGGCAGATATCATGCGGATGCACGCGTAGATATTTTTGCGTAGGGCCATAATTCTTTTCGATCGGCTCGGGATTGATGCCGCCGAACAGCACATCGTGACGCCCGTCAAGTGTCGTGACGCGGCAGGTGGTTCCGGCCAGCAATTGCTCAAAGCACCCTGCCCCGACACCATACAGCGCCTCGTGTGCAAACCGGAGCTTCGATTTCGCGATGAGTTTGAAATCCACCAGCTTCTTGATGGCCGCGTAATGAGCCGGACGGATATCCTTGATGAGGACGCGCTTTTGTTTGATGGCATCGGCCAGGGCAAGCGACCGCACAGGATTCTTATCGAGCCACGATTCGACCGCCGCACAGGTAGCCGGTTCAGCTGGCCCCCCAAAGTAGGACTTAAGTTTAAATCCATTGAAGATGGGCGGATTGTGGCTGGCCGTTATCATCACGCCGCCGATGGCATTCTGAGCTTTGACGGCAAATGAAATCGCCGGCGTTGGCGTCGGTTCAGGAGTCAGGATGACCTGAAAATCATTCGCAGCGAAGACTTCGGCGGCGCGCTGGGCAAAACGGTCGGAGAAAAAGCGGCGGTCGTATCCGATGATGACCTTTCGCTCTGTGCCTGCAACCGGATTTGCGCCCCAATAATCCGCCGACGCTTGCGAGACGCGCGCGATGTTCTCAAACGTGAAGTCTTCGGCAATGACCGAGCGCCATCCATCTGTTCCAAATTTGATTTGTGCCACGTCCAAAGCTTGGCAGAGAGTTATAAATCTGCCAAGCCCCCGTGTTTCGGCAAATTTTGTGGCGATCTATTATTGAAGGTCTGCTTTCGTCTTGTACTCAACGGCCTTTCGTGACCACCAGGTGCCGTCGCTCCACAAAATCTTTCCATCGAGGATTTCCCCGCGCAGATGAGCTTGCTGGTTCATACCCGGCATTGAGCGGTAACGCATAGGATTGCCGTAATCATTTCCCGACTGCGCAAACAATGAACCGTCAGCGGTGATTCCCGCGCGGCTGGCGATACGATTATTTGAGATGATGAACAGAACATTTTCCGTCCCGGCAATCCAGCAGGGCCGGTCGATTTTTCCACCCTCATACCAGGTACCGATCAATTCCCGTTCGCTTTTCGCAAGCTTTGCTTTGCTATTCACTTCAACAACGCCCCAATTTTGGCTGGCGTCTGCGGCATCGTTCCAAAGACCTGCAACCTGGGACGAACCTGCCGCCCACAAATGGACGCTGTCTTCGTTATTGCCGGCATTATCCGGCTGTCCCGGCCCCCAACAAAAGAAATTGGTAGGCCCACCAGTGACCCAGACAAATTCATTCGATGAATTTTTATGAAGGCCAATCCACAATCCGCGATTCATGCCGCCATAAGAACCGAACGTGGAAAATACCCATTTCTGCTCGTTGGCATTCCGGATAATGGCCAGCGTCCCACCCAGGCTTTCGGCCTCCGCTTCGGAATCCGTCCAACTCTCGGCGGTGAGGAGATAGTATTCATGCCCGTTCGATGGATTTGTGATGGGTCCGGCCACGATATCTGCGTGACCGCGAAGCGCCACACCCAGCAAAAGAAATGTCGCGAATCGAAGCGAGAGAGTTGATTTCATAAATGATATGTGTCTTATCCAAGTGACTCCACAAACGGGAATCTGTTCAACATAATCCAACACCACTTTTGAACGATAGTCGTCCGATCAATGTAAATCGTTCGCAAAGAAGAGGTCAGACCTTCAAATCAGCCATGGAAGGGTCGTTCGCCTCAGCGGAGCGCCGCATCTTTCGGATCTCCGCTTTCATGCTCCGCGCACCGAAAAGATTCGTGCCGCTCACGAACGTATCCGCTCCCACGCGCGCGCATTCGCCAGCGGTCTGGACATTGATGCCGCCATCCACTTCGATGCGATAGCGAAGATTTCTGGACCGACGCCATTCGTCCGCTTGCTGGATCTTGGGCAGGCACTCATGGATGAACTCCTGCCCGCCGAAGCCCGGATTCACAGTCATGACGAGCAAGAGATCGATCTGGTCAAGAAACGGCTCAGCCTGGGCAATCCCTGTTGGCGGGTTGACGGCGAGGCCGACTTTTTTGCCGAGTGATTTGATTTTCCAGATGAGCGAGGGAATCGCATCGCCGAGTTCCACATGGATGATCATTTCATCCGCACCGGCTTTCGCAAAGGGTTCGAGCAATATCTCCGGCTTCGAGCACATGAGGTGCACGTCGAAAAACAACTTCGTGAACGGCCGCACCGCCGCCACGATGGCCGGACTAAAAGATAGGTTCGGGACGAAATGGCCGTCCATGATATCGAGGTGCAGCCAATCGGCGCCGGCCTTGGTGGCGCGACGTGTTTCTTTGGCGAGCTGTCCGCAATTCGCAGCGAGAAGTGACGGAGCAATTATCATTGCTCCCGAGAATAGTCGATGCGGGTCGGCAGATGAAAGATGGAAATTCAGGTTCGCGGATGCCTGGTGAAAAATCCGGCGTTCCCGAAAAGCGCATAACGAGATGGCCGGAGGCGGTGCAATTCTGCTCTCAACTCACGCAATATCTTAGCGCGCAAACGCAATCTTTGGATGAAGCCGGCTTTTGCCAGTTGGTCTGCATACTTTGCTTCCAGCTTTTTGCGCGACTCGCGTTCTAAAGGACTTAGAGCACTCGCGAGTCTTATGTGTCCATCGGCTACAATTCCCGATTTCGCAGCCATATCATCGTTTAAACTGTCGCCGGCGCTGGCGTGCCCAATCCAGGCAATGCTGGCGGCACGTTCTTGGGCGGCGTTTCCGGCAATGGTGTTCCGGCCGGCGCTCCCATCGAAGTATCGATCTGCGGCGGAGGCGTGGGCGGCGGCGTGAATTTGCCGGTGCGCACAATCTCTTCCACCTGCGTGCCGTCGAGCGTTTCGTATTCGAGCAACGCACGCGCGATCATCTCCAGCTTGTCACGATTCTCGTTGATCATTTCCGTCGCCGTTTTGTTCGCCTCGAAGATGATGCGTTTCACTTCAGTATCGATCTCCTGCGCGGTCTGCTCGCTGTAATCCTTCGTGCGCATCATGTCGCGACCGAGGAAAACATATTCCTGCGCTTCACCGTAAAGCACGTTGCCAAGCTTCTCGCTCATGCCCCAGTGCATGATCATCGCTTTCGCCAGTTGCGTGGCCTGCTGGATGTCGCTGGCCGCGCCGCTGGACACGTCTTCCGTGACAAATTCTTCGGCGATCCGCCCGGCCATGGTCATGATGATGGTGTCAATGGCCTGCTTGCGGCGCATGTTCAACACATCTTCTTTGGGCAGGGACATCGTGACGCCCAGGGCACGGCCACGCGGGATGATGGTGACTTTGTGCAACGGGTGCGTGTGCTTGAGCAACACGTTCACGAGCGCATGGCCGGCTTCGTGCCAGGCAGTTGCGCGCTTCTCTTCATCGCTCATGGCCATGCTGCGGCGTTCGCGGCCCCAGCGCACTTTATCGCGGGCTTCTTCCAGCTCCGACATGCCAACGGCCTTTTTGTTGAGGCGCGCCGCGAGCAACGCCGCTTCGTTCAACAAATTCGCGAGCTCAGCACCGGAATAACCCGGCGTGCCACGCGCGATGACCGACAGATCCACATTGGGCGCCAGCTTCACGTTCTTCGCGTGAACTTTAAGAATCGCTTCACGACCGCGCACGTCCGGCAGATTAACTGTGACCTGGCGATCAAAACGTCCCGGGCGCATCAGCGCGGGGTCGAGCACATCCGGGCGATTCGTCGCCGCGATGATAATGATGCCTTCCTGCGTATCAAAGCCGTCCATCTCGACCAGCAACGCATTCAACGTCTGTTCGCGTTCGTCATTGCCGCCACCGAGGCCGTGGCCACGGGAACGACCGACCGCATCAATTTCATCGATGAACACCAGGCAGGGCGTATTCTTGCGCGCCTGGTCGAACATGTCGCGAACGCGGCTCGCGCCCACGCCGACAAACATTTCAACGAAATCTGAACCGCTGATGCTGAAGAACGCGGCATCCGCTTCGCCCGCAATGGCTTTGGCCAGCAAAGTTTTGCCGGTACCGGGTGCGCCGATCATCAGCACGCCTTTGGGAATGCGACCGCCGAGGCGTTGAAATTTTTTCGGGTCGCGCAAAAATTCGACGAGCTCGGACACTTCTTCAATGGCTTCATCCACACCAGCGACATCCTTGAAAGTGGTCTTGTTGCGCTCTTTGGCGAGCATGCGCGCCTTGCTCTTTCCGAAGCTCAATGCGCCTTTGCCGGCCATCTTGATTTGGCGGATAAAAAAGAACCAGATGAAGCCCGCGATGAGCAAAATCGGCGCGAGGCTCAAAAAGATATTCATGAACATCGTGTTCGGGACACGGGGCTCAAATTGCGGAAGCTTCAACAGGCGATTTTCCATCTCGTCCGTGAGACGCGCCTTGGTGTGGAAAGGAACTTCCACATTCTTGCCATTGGCATCTTTTTGGATGACCCCGGCGGCATCAGTCTTGAAATAGCTGCCCGTGATCTCCGTGAGCGGCGAAAATTGCGGGTTGTAATTGATGATCGCGCTGGCGACGAGATTCGAGTCAACCTTGCTGAAAAGCTCAGTCTGTTTGAGTTCGTTGCTCGGGGCCTGCAGCTTGTCGCGGAACAACATCAGGCTGATGATGCTGGCGAAGATGATGATCCACACCGCCCACGTTTTATAAGGCATGCGGAAATCACCGCCCTTGAGTGGCTCTTTACCGTCGTTATCTTTGTTTTTGTTGTCGTTTGCCATGTTTCAAATCACTCCAAACTATCATGCGTTATCTCAAGTAGCAACGGCAGATTCGGACCTCCCGGCCTGCCATGACCACTTGAGCCGGCGGGTCGTCCGGCGGGTCAATTTAAACCCCTCGGCGATCCGCATTTGTTGCACCCAAAAAATTTCTCCACCAGCCGTCGTGGCCAGCACTAATTTACCGCGCCGTTCACGGGGTATCTTAGCATTTACGAACAGGTTTTGCAATTTGACCGGTTTGCTCATGCCAATGGGCTGAAAACGGTCCCCGGCCCGCCAATGACGCAAAATGATTTGCGAACCCACCTTGTCCGCGTCGAACACTTCTCGTCCCGCTACGATGCTTGGACGCCGAAATGCCTTCTGTTGTTCAATTTTCCACAGGAGACGGGCGCCGTTGAATGTGACGCCGCTTGCCTTCTGTAAATCGACTTCCTTCACAACAACTTGAGCCAATTCCGTCGCCGCGATGCGTGACGACTGAATCTCACCGTTGGAATCCCGCCAGATGGCCAGTCGCGGGCTCAGGGTAAACTTTTTCCCGGGCTCGCACCGCAAACGTTCAATCAACTCAAATTCCGACGGCATATCGGCCGCCTGCAATTGAGATTGCAGCACGCATCGCTGCACCGCCATCGGTAGGCGATCAAAGCGCACCTTGGCTTTAGCTCGCAGCCAGTTCTGCGCGATCTCTTTTGCGAGTTGCGACTCCGCACTCACAATCTCGACGACGCGTTGAACGGAAGCCGCCAGCGCCGGTTGATATTTGCGCGTTAACAAAGGGAGCAGTTCGTGGCGGATGCGATTCCGCTGGATGTCCAGGCTCGCGTTCGATTTGTCTTCGCGATAAGCGACGCGATTGGCGCGGGCGTATTTTTTCAAGTCCGCCTTGCGCATTTCCAGCAACGGACGAACCAAATTGATGTCCGGATTTGACGGCGAGTGCGTCCGCCATTTCATGCCGCTCAAACCTTCGCCGCCACTGCCGCGCAGCAAGCGGATGAAAAACAATTCCAACTGGTCATCGGCATGATGCGCCAGTGCCACGGTGGGAATCTTTAGACGCTCCGCCGTGCGCGCCAGAAAATCATGGCGCAAGGCGCGCGCGGCCATCTCGATGGAGATGGCGCGCTCGTGCGCCAACGCCCGCACGTCCGCATGTTCGGAAACGAGCCGGAGATTCATTTTGCGGGTGACGCGATGCACCAATTGCTCATCCGCATCACTGTCGCGCCCGCGCAAGCCGTGATTCAGATGCGCCACGGCCAATTGCCAGTCGTGCTTTTTGGACAGCGCGCACATCAGATGCAGCAGCGCCATGGAATCCACCCCGCCGGAGACGGCGACGAGAATCTTCTCCCCGCGCCGGAACAATCGTCGCGCGGTGATGGAGCGGTCGAGTTTATCGAGCAGGCCGGTCACAGGATGATGTTATCGTTTCGCGACCCGCACGCAACCGCTTTGGAAAATAGGTCGTTGCATGTTTTGGAGCGCCGGGCATTACCGCTTGTTTTACAAATTTCGCCAGCCGGGACGGAGCGCGGACAGCCATGTCCGCGTGAATGACAAATCCACTGCGACCCCAATCGTCGCGAAGCGTTTGGAGTGCGTGCGCTTTAGCGCCGCTTTCATCTGCGTGTCGTGTATCCGCGCCCATCTGCGTTCTGTTTGACCCAATTCAATTTCCATCGTTTCGTATTTCCTGTAACTTTTGGCAGAAGAAGAACCTCTTTCCCTTTTGACAAGTTATCTAATGCCACCGATTCTCTACCTATGAAATTCATCGCCCTGTTCGCCACCCTGTTCCTTTTGGGAACCATCGCCACCCGCGCCGGTTCCATGTACGACCTCACCGTCAAAGACATTGACGGCAAAGACGTTTCCCTCAGCGCCTACAAAGGCAAAGTCGTCCTCATCGTGAACGTCGCCTCCAAATGCGGATTCACCCCGCAATACAAGGCGCTCGAAGCCACCTACGAAAAATACAAGGACCAGGGCTTCGTCATCCTCGGCTTCCCCTGCAACCAATTTCACAGCCAGGAACCCGGCACCGACGCCGAGATCAAACAGTTCTGCACCAGCAAATACGGCGTCACCTTCCCCATGTTCGACAAGATCGAAGTGAATGGCGACAACCGCGCTCCGCTCTATGTCTGGCTCGCCGGACCCGCTTCCCCCTTCCCGGGCAACATCACCTGGAACTTTAACAAATTCCTCATCGGCAAAGATGGCACCATCGTCAAACGGTGGGATTCCAAGACCACCCCCGATTCCGCAGACCTCACCGGCGAAGTCGAGAAAGCCCTCGCCGCCAAATAATCTTGCGAACCTGGCTTCGGTAGGGCGTGCAGTCCCCTGCGCGCCGTCGTTCGACATGTAAAAGTGGTTCGAATTACTCCTAACTACGTTGGGGCGAGGCTGCGGACAAGCCGCTTCATTTATTTGTAGGGGCCGACGTGAGGAGGCTCTAACTTTCGACCCGAAGCTCAAAAACCAGATACTCAAAACCCGCCAACTTTCAGGTGGCACCCCTACAAAGTGGTTGGAATTGGTCGGAATCGGTCGAAAACTCTGAATTGGTAGGGCGCCCAGTCCCTTGCGCGACGCCTACCCCTACAAACTGGTTTGAATCGGTTGGAATCTGTCGAAATCACCCTTAGTTCTGGTGTGGGGGGCATACTCACTAGCCGTTTCCTGAGAGTAGCCGCCGACGTCAGTCGGCGCTGACATCTTAATATTTTCATCCCACACGCCCAATTCTTCCCATTATGAATTAGGCCTTATGATTTATTCATTCCCTCAAACAATCCTTTAGCAGGCTGGAGCAGTCTGGCGTAGCCTGTTTCCGAAAAGCCCCAATTTCTGCTATAACTCACTCGATTTGATTAACTTGCCCCTCCGGAAAGCGCCGGATGCCCTTTTCCGGATTTCGCCAGAATCCGACCGGATTTCCCTCGTCCTCTTGTCCGGAGTTCCGTCAGCAGTGCGGGACGTTCCTTGTCCTGGCCCATCGCCCATAGCCCCTCGCCTCCGGCCCAATTAAAAAAATACCTAAATTTAGTTAAATTTACCTAAATTTGAGCTTGGCCGCTTTTAAAATTTTCGACCATTTTTACCCATAATTGGGCCTGCATCTCGCATTGCGCATCTAATCGGTTCCCATAGTCCATCACCAACCCCGCCCTCCAAAGCATCGCGACGGCGGATCCTGATACCTGACCCTCCGCACCTGACATTTTTAGTTTATATTGTCAAAGAACTTCACCACTTATACAACAAAGTCAAACTTTGTCAATACCTATTCTTTTTCGGAGCGCGGCTGTCCCCAGCAGCAGCACATACGAACACTTCCAATCCGCCAAATTCGCGGCATCCAAGCCTAATAAACGTTGGTTTTCTCAATATTTGTGGGTTTGCCAAGGATATACTCCCGCCCCCATTCGGGATTATATACTTGACAAACGCAGGCATTCTGGCAAATTCACGCCATGAAAACGAAGCATTTAGCACCAGAAGAGATAAATCTGGTAACGCTTGCCACCCAATACAACGACGAAGAAAAGGCTCGCTCGTTGCTGGAATCACTGCGTTGGCCTAATGGTGTTCGCTGCCCTCGTTGCCAGAATGACGGGAAGGAAAAGGCCATCTCAAAACTGGAAGCAAAAGAAGGAAGTAAGAGTGGCGTTCGCAAAGGAGTTTATTTTTGTGGTGCGTGCCGCAAGCAATTCACTTTCACAATCGGAACCGTGTTTGAAGGCTCGCATATTCCCATGAGCAAATGGGCAATGGCCATCTTCATCATTTGCGCCAGCAAGAAAGCAATCAGCGCACACCAACTCCACCGGATGCTTGGCCTAACCTATAAATCGGCTTGGTTCATGTGCCATCGCATCCGCTTTGCTTTCGGGAGCGACAAACGACTTTTGACCGGAACCGTAGAAGTGGACGAGACTTTTGTGGGTGGACGTGGAAACCGCAAAAACTATCACAAAAAACAAACGCCAGTTATGGCCTTGGTGCAACGTGATGGTTCAATGCAAGCGCGGGTTATTCCTTCGGTCACACAAAAGAACGTTGGAAAATATTTGCATGAGTGCGTGGACAAATCCGCCGTGGTGAATACAGACGAGCATCCTGCCTATCCCGTTGAGTTGAAAAAATGGAAAGGCCATCAAACCGTTATCCACTCCAAATACGAATACAGCCGAAAAAATCCGGATGGTTCAGTATCGGGCATCAATCATTGCGAATCGTTTTTCTCGCTCCTCAAGCGCGGCGTCTTTGGCGCATGGCATTGTGTTTTCCACCTGCCCCAAAAAGGAAGCTCAGCCTGGTCTCGCGACAAACCCGCATAACTACGCCCTGTTTGATCAGCGATTACAATCGCGATTGGATTGACCGCTCTCTAACGCCAGCCGTAGCGCCACAGCCATCGCCGTAGACCCGTTTATTGTTGCACTCCCACGCGATAGAAAAATGGTCCGGCGCCAACCGCATTGGTATCCAAGTAAACCGTCGTGCCCGCCGCACCCACGATATTCGTTTTCAAGGTCGTGAACGACGACAGATCTCCGGCACTGCGCTGGATGGAATACAGTTTCCCGTTCACACTTTGCCAACTCACGGCGAGACCGGGAACGGTGCAGGCCGGCGAGAGCATTTTAAGACAGGACGTGGCGCTGGCGGGGTCGGTGCCCGCAATCCATTCCTTCAAGGTGTTCATGCCATCGCAATCGGAATCGATCAGATCTGCCGAGCCGTCGATCGGCAAACCATGGCTTTGTAACCACGCATATGAGATGGCCGATGCCGGCGTCTGGAATTCATAAGCGCCCATATCACTCACTCCCGCGCGCGACAGGTGACGTTGGTCAGTTGCCGGCGCAAGGTTGCTGTCACCGGAATTGATGGCCGGACTGTTGTCCAAAAGTGCCAACGTAAAGGTTGAGCCACCATTGTCAGCGACGTCTGCTGCCAGTAGTGGATCAACACTGTTATAACTGCTCACCGCCGTGAAAGCTGCGGACGAGTCGGAACATATGTTGTTGCCATTATCCACGACGGTGCCGTTACAATTATTATAACCGGGTGAGCCGCTGCCGTACGCAATAATCGTGTTCTTGGAGATAATGCTGCCGGAACCGAAACTGGTATTACCGCCATAGCCGTATCCGGGATAGCCGGACACCGGGTAACCGGAAGAGTAGGCACCGTGATACCCTGGCGCGCCACCACTGCCACCAACCGCTTGCCCGCGCGCCATCGTGACGTCCACGAGGGTTACCACGCCGGAAGCATTGTAAAGTGATCCGCCTAATCCAATGCCGCCATTCCCACCGTTGCCGCCCGGGCCGCCCGGGACAGTCACCCAATAACCGCTGAACAATCCGGTCGAATGCCAGTATTGATAACCGTCGAACCCGCGACCACCAATCCCACCGGTTCCCCCGATCGCCTGGTTGCCATTGAAAGTGGAGTTAACGATGACAGCAGTCCCGCCATTATTGAAAATCCCGCCACCGCAGCCATAGTATCCCATCCCACCGGTTCCGGTACTGCCATCCACAGCCGTGATCCCCGAACCGCCTGTGACGCTATTGTTTAGCAAAGCGCAATTGGTCAGCAGCAATATTCCATTATTTTCGTTTAAGATTGCACCTCCGAAAGCATCGCCTCCATTCGCGGCGCCAACAACGATGTTATTGCTGAAAGTGCAATCCACTACAGTAACGATTCCACCGTTGTTATACATGCCGCTGCAGCGAGCGCACCACTGCCCATTCTGAAAAGCTGTCGTGGTATATCCATTTGCAACAGTCAGGTTTCTCAACGTCAACCGCACACCAGGATTCACCATGAACACCCGCACGGCATTCCCACCGCTGATCGTGATACTGTGACCCGTCCCATCCAGAGTCATATCCGAAGCAATCACTTTGGTGCCCGTGATAGTGATCGTCCCATCGCACGAAAACACTGCCTCACTGATCCCGTTCGTCAATGCGGCATCGAGACTCGCCTCATCATTTGTTTTTACAATCGATTGAATAATGAACATCTGCGAACTGAACCCGGCCCCACCCGGGTTGATAACGGTGAGCACCCCGGCTAGCGCCGGCGCCGGAACAGTGGCAACAATCTGCGTATCCGAAAGTGCTGAAAACGCCGCGCTCGCGCCGTTGAACAAAACCCCTATGGCCGTGTTGAAGTTCGAGCCATTGATGGTCACACTGGCGCCCACCGGCCCGCGCGATGGCGTAAAGCTGCTGATCACCGGCGGAAGCACCACTGGATTGGTCAGCGACAATGAAACGCTGTCAATCGTCACCGGCACGTTTCCCACACCGCCGCCATCATATGAGTCAATGTAAACGTTCAGCGCGCCCGTCGGGATATTCGCCGTGACCGTCCCGGCCAGCGTACCATCCACCTTGAACCACACGGATGTCGTGGTCACCGAGATTTCATAATTGTGATAAGAATCCACGCCTGCCGGAAAAGGGTAAGTGACCAACGACTGCACCCCGGCTTTACGCACTCGCAACCCCAGGCTGGTGCGGGAAACCGAATAGAACTCTACGGAATTATTGATATCGCTGCCCACCCGCAACCCACGCGGCTGCCCATCGCCATAGATGCCCGGATTCCAGTTCTCCGCATAGGCATAAAGGCGCGCTTGGAAAACCAACGTCTGGCCGGCAGCCACTACGGCATTAGTTTTGGAACTTAGCCACGTTTGGTCGGCTGTGTCCGTGGATAAATTCAAAAAGCCGGTTCCACTCTGCCCTATCTGGCCGCCCCACGTAAATTTCGTCGCATCCGGCAGCGCGCCCGCCGTGCCGGTAAAATCATCCTGCACCAGGACTGATGCCAGGGCTGAGTGTAGCAAAGCACACAATATGAGTGCGGTAAGAACGAAGAAACGTCGTTTCATAATTTTCCCCTGAAGAACGACCCGTGCGGCCTATAGCAGTTTGAATCCAACGCGCAACCCAACGCCTCTGTCCACAGCCAAGTCGAGATTCACCTCTCATCCTCTCACCGTTCCTGAGCCCGTCAATCCACGCTTTTTGCTGCTTTGCGCACTAAAGAAGTTTGTCTTTGCAAAAGAAATTTACGATCGAATTTGGCGGCAGGTCCGTGATCCGATTCACAGATCTTTCGCATACAAACACCGCACCCACCTTCCTGCCTCCACCTCCACCAGCTCCGGCATTGTGTTCGCACACTCCGGCCTGGCCGTCGGACATCGCGGCGCAAACCGACAGCCCGACGGAAAATTCCCGATGCCCGGGACCTTGCCCGGAATCGCCGTGAGCCGCGTCGCGCCACCTTGCAGCTTCGGCACCGAATTCATCAGTGCCTTCGTGTACGGATGCAACGGACGGCTCAATAACTCCTGCGCGGGCGACAGTTCCACGATCTGTCCCGCGTACATCACCGCCACGCGGTCGGCCATATCGCCCACGATGCCGAGATTATGCGTGATGAGCAGGATGGCCATGTTGAATCGCTGCTTCAGGTCGCGCAACAGATCCAGTATCTGCGCCTGGATGGTCACATCCAGCGCCGTGGTCGGTTCATCCGCCACCAGCAACTTGGGTTCGCTCGCCAGGGCCATGGCGATCATCACCCGCTGCTGCATGCCGCCGGACATCTCGAACGGATAATTCCTGATGCGCGATTCCGGCGCGGGAATGCCCACCAGTTTCAACAGCCGGATGACTTCCGCATCGTAATCCTTTGTGGTAGGGCGCGTCACTCTCCCGCTTTGCGGGACGCCGACGTTGGCTTGTTTTCCATCGGCGGGCAGAGGACTGCCCGCCCTACCAGCTTTGTTTTTCCAGTGCAGCTTCAGCGATTCCTTTATCTGTGAGCCAATGCGAAAGACCGGATTTAACGAAGCGCCCGGCTCCTGAAAAACGTAACTCACCACGCCCCCACGAATAGAACGCAGTTCAGCGGGCGACATCTTCAACACATCGCGCCCATTCAGTAAAATCTCACCGTCGACATATTTCGCCGGCGGCGTCGGCACCAGTCGCGCAATGGAAAGCGCCGTCACGCTCTTGCCACAACCGCTTTCCCCGACAAGGCAAACGGTTTCCCCTTCGTTCAATGTGAGCGACACATCATCCACCGCGCGAAGAGACTTGCCACCAGAGGCAAAATCGAGTTTCAGGTTTTTGATTTCAAGCAGAGGCATAAGGCCGTGTCAGGTGCGAAGTGTCAGGTGTCAGGATTGCAGTGTCACGCGGAATTCTTTGGCGGAATATTCCCCTTGCTGAAATGGCTCGTTTCACGTTGCGAGGCGTGCTAAAGCTCTGACCAGTGAGCACCACAGCTCCATCAGCGCCCACTTCTGAAGCCGGCCCGGAAGCACGCCGTCCGGTTTTCGTCACTACGCAATGGTCGGTCGTGCTGGCCGCCACGCGCAGCGATACCACCCAGGCACAGGCTGCGATGGAGAATTTATGCCGGGCATATTGGTATCCCCTTTACGCTTACGTCCGGCGGCGTGGACACCCGGCGCAGGACGCACAGGATTTGACCCAGGCGTTCTTCGCGCGTTTGTTGGAACGCCATTGGGTGGGCGATGCGGACCGCGAGCGCGGGCGTTTCCGGACTTTTCTGCTGACGGCTATGAGCCGGTTCCTTTCGGATGAATGGGACAAGGTGCTCGCGCAAAAACGCGGTGGCAATGTAACACATGTGCCCGTGCAACTGGATACGGCCGAGACCCGCTACGGTCACGAACCGTTGGACGAGGGCACGCCGGAACAATATTTCGAACGCCGCTGGGCACTGACCCTGCTCGACACCGTCTTGCAACGCTTGCGTACTGAATACGAATACGCCGGCAAAGGCGAATTATTCGCCGCGTTGAATTCCTGCCTGGTCGGCGACCGCGAATCGCAACCTTATGCCGAATTGGGGTCGAAGCTGGATATGAATGAAGGCGCGGTGAAAGTGGCCGTGCACCGGCTGCGGAAGCGCTACCGGACGTTGCTGCGGGCGGAAATCGCCGAAACCATGGCCGCGGGAGAGGATGTGGACGAGGAACTTCGTCATCTCTTTGCCGTGTTGGCCGGGGGTTAGCCGGTCGGGAATGTTCTCCTATTGGGAAATCTCTATTTTAGTCGGGCCAGAGCGTTTGAAGAAAAATTATCGCCAGCACGGAGCGTGGATTTTTGAATTTTGGCGAGGCTTTGGCGAAGAAGCAGGTTCAAAGAACCCTGTGACTGAGCCGAAACGAAGCCAAAACTCAAAAAGACCGCTCGCCAGTTATTTTCAACCGTGCGGCTATAGTTTTTTTGAAAATGCTCTAACCTGTAACCTTTCGTCCGCGTTTCCTAAGAACAGGTTGAGAGACACAATATGGATACCAAGCCCCTTTGTCCAGGCTGCCAGAAGCCACTCGCCCCGAATCTGCCGATGGGCCTTTGCCCGGAGTGCCTCATCAAGGCCGGGTTTCCCACTGGCGCCGGATCGGATACCGGGTCAATGTCGCATCCGGCCTTCGTCCCGCCCGCCGTCGAAGAGATTGCCCGGCTGTTTCCACAGCTCGAGATCCTTGAACTCATCGGCCGGGGCGGCATGGGGGCGGTTTACAAAGCGCGGCAAAAGCAGCTCAACCGGTTGGTCGCATTAAAAATCCTGCCCCCGGGCATCGATAACGAACCGGCGTTCGCCGAACGTTTCACCCGCGAAGCCCGGGCGCTGGCGCAGCTCAATCACCCCAACATCGTCACGCTTTACGAATTCGGCGAAACAAGCGGCCAGTTTTATTTCCTCATGGAATTTGTGGACGGCGTGAACCTGCGCCAGTTGCTCACCAGCAGCCGGGTGTCGCCCCGCGAAGCGCTGGCCATCGTGCCTCAGATTTGTGACGCGCTCCAATTTGCGCATGACCAGGGCATTGTCCACCGGGACATCAAGCCGGAGAATATTTTGCTGGATCGCCGTGGCCGCGTGAAGGTGGCGGACTTCGGGCTGGCCAAGCTGGTCGGGGTCGAGAACGAACCCACGGCTGACGGAGGAGTCCCCTCCGTTTCACCCGAGCTGACCGTGTCCGGCAAAATCATGGGCACGCCAAATTACATGGCGCCGGAACAGGTCCACCATCCCGCCGAAGTGGATCATCGGGCGGACATCTATGCGTTGGGCGTGGTGTTTTACCAGATGCTCACCGGCGAACTCCCCGGCAGGAAGATCGAAGCGCCGTCAAAGAAAGTTCAGATCGATGTGCGGCTGGATGAAGTGGTGCTGCGCGCCATGGAAAAGAAACCCGGGCTTCGTTACCAACAGGTCAGCGAAGTGAAGATGATGGTGGAAAATATCGCGGCCATGAACCCCAATCAAATGGAGCCACCCTCCCAGCCTCAGCCGGCCACTCGAACCACGAACCCAAACGCTTACAGGTCATTTTGGGGCTGGGTAGTCTTGCTCACCGGCGCGGCCGCATTCGTGGTCATTGCTGTGTTTGGCATCCGGTTTCTGCTCAACGCACAAACCATGCTGGGACCGCTTGATTCCGATGCGGCGAGTGCCGGCGCAAACTGGATTCCTGACGCCAAAGGCGGAGGCTCGGTGTCGGTCGATTTAAACGACCCGGCCACCAAAGGTGGTTATGATTTTGCGCTCAGTAACACCAGCAACTTCGTTGCCGGAGCGGAAAATTACGCGGTCTGGCGTTGCCCGATTTTTCCCGTCGGCCCGGCCGCCGACGGAGCGAGACCCATCACGCTCTCTTTCAAATACAAGCTGGTGGATCCCGTGACCGACCGGAACAACCTGCGTCTCCAGTTGCGCTTTTGGGATTCAACCGGCACTGGTTTCATGGGGGAACGAAACGTCCGCGTGGGTGCCTGGACAGGCGATTCAGCCATGACGGGTTACCGGACCATCACGGTGACCGGCATCCTCGCCCCACCGAAAGCCGGCACGATTGATGTTGCCATCTATGCCAACGTAAATGCGGTCGAGCCCTGGGTTTCGGGCACGGGACGGTTTGCCGATATTTTCGTCACGACCACGACACATTCCTTGCTCTTAAATGCAGCGGTCGGTGCTATTGTTCTGGCCGCCATTGGTGCTTTGATCATGCTGCTATTCCTGATCGGGAGTGGGAAAGCGCCGGCCAATCAATCGCAGCTTTCCGCGCAATTCGTCCTCAAATCATCCGGGCGTGGGGCTGTCGTGTTCGCCGGCGTGGCTGTTTGTGGGTTCCTCACTGTGTTTGCCATCCAGTACCTTTTCAAAAAACAAGTTCTGCTCGGGCCGCCCAACTACGGCACGTCGGGCGCAATTGCGGACTGGATTCCGGACATGAAAGGTGAAGGCTCCGTGTCGGCTGATTTTATCGACCCGGCCACCCGGGGTGGTTTTGATTTCGTGCTCAGCAATACCATTGCCGGTCCGACGAACAATGCGGACTGTCGCTGTCCGCTGTTTCCGCTTGGACCGGCAACCGGGGGAAAAAGGCCCATCACCTTTTCCTTCGCCTACAAATTGCCCGCCACCGTGACCAAAGGAAACGACATCCATGTGAATTTGCGTTTCTTTGATGCGACAGGCATGAAATTTTTTTCCCAGAGAGTCATCCTTGTTGGCGCACAATCGGGCGATTCGGCGATGACCGGTTACCGCACGATTACGGTTACAGGCATCAAGGCTCCGCAAAGAGCCCAGACAGCCGACGTTTGGATCAACGCCAATTCATTTGACCCGTGGTGGGTGTCTGGCCCCGCACAATTTGCCGACCTTTCCGTCACGACCGGTACACATTCCCTGCTCTCCCGGGCGTGCGTTACCGGGATGGCCTTAATCGTCGCTGGCGCTTTAATCCCGTTACTGGTTCGCTTCTGGCGTTGTAGCACGCCTGTCTTTGAATCCATTCCCATGTCGTCTCCCGTTTCATTTCAACCTGCGGCTCAAACTGCAAATACAACTAACTACAAATCCCTGTGGCGCGGGGCGGTCATGATGATGGGCGTAGTCGCCGGCCTGGCCCTGGCGGTGTTGGCCATCTACTTCCTTCTCCAAAAGCCAATGATCCTCGGGCCCGGCAATCCGGGGGCTGAAGACAATTCGGACGGTTGGTGGGTCGCCGCCAATGGCGGAGCGCGTAGCTTCTTCATCATCGACCATACGGATCCGGCCAGCGGCGACTATGATTTCACTCTCGGAAATACCAATATTGATGGGGATAATTCCGCAGAAAGGCGATCGGTGATATTTCCGCTGGGACCGGCGGCCAGTGGCGCCAAACCGCTCGCGTTTTCATTCGCCTACAAATTGCCGGATGAGGTGAATGCCGGGGACAACCTGCTGGTTAAATTGCGCTTCTTTGACCGGGCCACCAATTTTCTAAGTGAAAAGAACTTCTGGGTTGGCTCCCGAAGCGGGGACTCCACCATGGCGCACTACAAAACCATAACTGCTGCGGGTATTGCTGTACCACGCCGTGCCGAGGTGGCTGATGTCGTCGCCAGCGTAAATTCATATGGGGAACATTGGAGTTCGGGGACGGCCCGGTTTGACGATTTTTCGGTCACGACCGCGCCACACTCCGTTCTTTTTAAAATCGTTGCTGTTGTGGGTGCCACGGCCGGCATTGGTGTTTTGATATTGTTACTGGTCGGTTTTTGGCGTCGGCACATGCGGCTTCAGCTTAAACCCTAACCCACTTTAAAGGGGCATTGGAAATTATGACCTGGACCAGGTCAAAAACGGCCATCGTCATCGGCGCAGTTGTATAGCTCGCCGCGGGAAGCGTAATTAAAAAGGCCTATGAATTTCAGAACGAACAATCGCAGCCGGGCGTTCACACTGCTTGAATTGCTGGTGGTCATCGCCATCGTCACCATTCTGGCGGCGTTGTTGCTGCCGGTGTTAAGCAAAGGCAAGGACAGCGCGCGCAACACCGTTTGTATTTCAAATCTTCATCAATGGGGAATCCTCTGGAAAGGTTACGCCGGGGACAACAACGATTCATTCATGTCCGGAAACATATCAGGATTAGGCGCGCGCGCCGCCTGGGTGCTGGCGTTCACCAATGATTGTTATCGTCAACCCGGGCTGCTGCTTTGCCCCAAGGCGGTCGAACGGCGCGGGCCGGGCGATCAGGAAGTCCATACCTCCCTCGACGACACAAACGCCGTGATCTGGGGCGGCCCGACGACTGCCTACGTTTTTCGCCACCTCCCCGATCCAAAGAATCCCGCCCTCTCGCTCATCGCCAGCTATGGCCTGAATAGCTGGGTTTACAATCCCAAAAGCAACAATCTTCAAGGCCGGCCCGCCATCTATAACTGGCGGAAAGATGATGTCACCCGGCCTTCCTGCACTCCCTTGTTTTTGGATTCCATGTGGCGTGGCGGCGGTCCTTATGAAACCAATATACCTCCGGATTTCAACGGGGCCTGGGCAGGTTACGACGCCGAAATGAATCATTTCGCCATCGAGCGGCATGCAAAAGGCGTAAACATTCTTTTCTTTGACAGTTCGGTTCGTTATTCGCGAGCCAGGGATTTATGGCAATTACCCTGGCACAAAAATTGGGACCCTGAGGCTGCGTCCAAAGTCACCTTTCCGGATTGGATGAATTGACGGACAAACCTCTCCAGGGCATGAAATAGCTTGTTCGATTCCCTGCCCGGCAAAACCTTACCTTCCCCCCCCGGCCAAATCCGCTTGATTGCGCCCCCCTTCGGACGCAAGCTTTTGCCGGTATGACAAAAATTTTCCTGGCCATGTCTCTCACTTGCCTCCTCGCCGGTTGTTCCACCCAATCCCCTTCCGCAAAACCTGCTGGCGATTCGCTCGCGGATTTTCAGCAGAAAGCGATGAAATATCACAGCGTCATCCGGCTGCCAGTATTTGAAACCACACCGGAGGCGGTAAGCAACACCGTGGATACTACCATCTCGATGGCGAATGACGCGCTGGACGAGATTGGCAAGTTGGACCGCAAGAAGGTCACGTTTGTGAATACCATCCGCGCGCTGGATGATATCGGTTACACCATCTCCCTGGCCGCAAACCGCCTCGATCTCATCAAGGAGACGAGCACGAACTCCGATGTGCGCGATGAGGCCACGGATTCCATCAAACGATTGGAGGAATGGTCAGTGGGCATCGATTACCGGCTGGACGTCTATGCTGCGGCCAAAGCCTACGCGGACACGAAGCCGCATCTCGAAAGCGAGGATAAAAAACTTTTGGACGAGACTTTGCGCGATTATCGCCGGGCAGGTTTGGAATTGCCCAAGGATGAGCGGGATAGGGTAGAACAGATGCGCAAGGCGCTGTCCCAATTGGAAACCGATTTCGAGAGCAATGTGACCAAGGCGACGGCACCGCTCAAATTCACCAAGGCCGAACTCGAAGGTGTGCCGGACGATTTCCTCTCGCAGGAAGGCATCAAGACCGGCGAGGATGAATACACGCTCAAGGCGAATATCACGTTCCACTATATCATGGTGGAGGACAACGCGAGCCGCGAGGACACCCGCAAGCGCATGCTGGTCGCCCAATACAATCTCGCGCGCGCCGAAAACATTCCTCTGCTCCAGAAAATCCTCGTCCTGCGCGATGACATCGCCCACCGACTCGGTTATGCGACCTACGCTGATTACGCCACGGAAGTGCGCATGGTCAAAAATGCGAAGACAGCGATTGATTTCGAAGAGAACCTGGAACACGGCCTGCAACCCAAGTACGACGCGGAACTGGAAGAATTCCGGCAGTTGAAAATCAAACAAACCGGCGACACCAACGCCGTCATCAATGTCTGGGACTGGCGCTATTTCGCGAACGAACTCAAGAAAACGAAATACAACGTGGATGCGGAACAATTGCGCGTGTTCTTTCCTTATCAACGCGTGCTCGACGGTATGTTCTCCATCTACCAGCGGATTTTTGGGTTAAAATTTGAGCGCGTGGAAGCGCCTTACAAGTGGATCGGCGACCTGCAGCTTTACGCGGTGTCAGACGCCAAGACCGGCGAGCCCATGGGCCTCTTCTATCTCGACATGTTCCCGCGTGAAGGCAAGTACCATCACTTTGCGCAATTCGGCATTACTGAAGGCAAGTTGTTGCCGGATGGAACCTATCAACGCCCGGTGTGCGCCCTCATCTGTAATTTTCCGCCGCCGCAACCGGACAAACCCTCCCTGCTATCGCATGACGAAGTCGAAACCATCTTCCACGAATTCGGCCATGCCATGCACACCATCCTGACCCGTGCCAAATACAGCCGCTTCTCCGGCACCAGCGTGCCGACCGACTTTGTCGAGGCCCCCTCGCAGATGTTGGAGAACTGGGCATGGGACAAAAAGGTGCTGGATAGTTTCGCGGCGGATTATCGCGACCCGACCCGCAAGATTCCGCAGGAAATTTTGAGCCAACTCAAGGCGTCGCGCCTCGCCACGGAAGGAACCTTCTATCGCCGCCAGCTTTCGTTCGGCTTGATGGACCTGATGCTGCACACGCAGATACACGCCTCGAACGCCGACGATACCTTGCCGCTGTCTAATAAAATCCTGACCGACGTGTCACTGCCCGTCCCGCCGGATTCCGCGTTCGTCGCCTACTTCGGTCATATCATCGGCTACGGCGCCGGCTATTACGGCTACGCCTGGGCCGATGCCATCGCGGCGGACATGGCGACCGTCTTTGAAAAATCGCCCGATGGTTTCTTTGACGTAGGTGCCGGCATGCGTTTGCGCAAAGAGATCTACGAAGTAGGCGATTCGCGTGACATCAATATATCCATCGAGAAATTCCTCGGCCGCCCGCGTTCGATTGAACCGTTCCTGAAAAAAATCGGCATCAATAGCGAATCCGGTAAATGAAGTGACCCACGCGAAAGCTGCAGGAATGGTGAATACATCCAACATCCGATGTCGCTGGCCTATATGGACATTATTGATGTTGGTTGTGATGGTGGTGGGCTGCGGCAAACGCGAGACACCCGTCGAAGCCGGCATTCGCACTCAGACGTTGCATATCGTTCGCGGCTCCGAGCCGCAGGAACTGGATCCCCACGTCGTCACCGGCCAGACGGAACATCACATCCTCATGTCCCTGCTCGAAGGTTTGGTGATTCCGGACGAGCACGGTACCAATGTGCTCCCGGGCGTTGCTGAAAGCTGGGACATCTCGCCGGACCGGACCGTTTATACGTTCCATCTGCGCCACGATGCCAAATGGTCCAACGGCGACCCGGTCACCGCCCAGGATTTTCTCAATTCCTATAAGCGCGCCCTGATTCCTTCGATGGTGTATCAATATTCCTACATGCTCTACGTGGTGACAAACGCCGAGGCTTTCAACACGAATGGCATCACGGATTTTAATCAAGTCGGTTTCAAGGCACTGGATGACCGCACGTTACAGGTGACCTTGAATAATCCGACTCCCTACCTGCTTTTCCTCATGTGCCACACCTCATGGTTCCCGGTGCATCTGCCCACCATCGCCAAATACGGCGACCCTTTCCAGCGCGGCAGCCGCTGGACGCGCCCGGGTCGTTTCGTGGGCAACGGACCTTTCGTGCTGGACGATTGGAAAGTGAACTACCGCATCATCGTGAAAAAGAGCTCGACCTATTGGGACGCAAGAAACGTGCGTCTGAACCGCATCGTTTTTCACTCGATTGAAAACCAGGACACCGAAGAGCGCGCCTTCGCCGCCGGCCAACTGGACATCACGCTGCAACTCGCCGCTGGCAAGATTGACACCTATAAGCGCGACCATCCGGAGGTTTATCACAATGACCCCTTCCTCGGTGATTATTTTTACCGCGTCAACTGCACCAAACCCCCGCTCAGCGATAAACGCGTGCGCCTCGCCCTAGCCATTGCCATCGACCGCGAGAGCCTCGTCAAGAACGTCACCCGCGCCGACCAGATCCCCGCTTATTGCTTTACCCCGCCAAACACCGCCGGTTATACCGCGCGTGCCCACATTCCTACGAACCTGGATTTGGCCCGCAAACTCTTGGCCGACGCCGGCTACCCCGGCGGCAAGGGCCTGCCGCCCATCGAAATCCTTTACAACACGTACGAAGACCACCAGCGCATCGCCGAAGCCATCCAACAGATGTGGAAGAATGATTTGGGCGTCGATGCGCGCCTCAACAACCAGGAATGGAAGGTTTATCTCGATTCAACCGAGAAAATGGATTACCAGATTTCGCGGGCCGGTTGGATCGGCGATTATCCGGACCCGAACACATTCCTCGACATGATGACAAGCGGCAGTGGCAACAACGAGACCGGCTGGTCAAATCCTGAATACGACGAACTCATCCGGCAGGCCGCGCGCACCATCGATCCGGCCGCGCGTTTTGAGGTCTTCCAAAAAGCCGAGCAGATTTTGATGGATGAAGTACCCATCATCCCCCTTTACACGTACACCCATCCATACCTGATGGCCACGTGCGTCAAAGGCTGGTATCCGACCATCGATGACGACCATTCCTACAAATTTGTATATCTGGAAGCGCCGACCAATGCGCCGGCTGAACACTGACCAGCACTGATTATGTTTCGCTTCGTCGCCAAACGCTTCCTGGAAATGATTCCGGTGCTCTTCATCATCGCGACGATCACGTTCTTCATGGCGCGCATTCCGCCGGGCGGCCCGTTCAGCAGCGACAAAAAGATTCCCGAGGAGATCCAGAAACAATTGGAATCCTATTACGGTTTGGATAAGCCGCTCATCGTTCAATATTTCAAATACATGGGCAATCTGGCCAGGGGCAACCTTGGCCCGTCCTTCAAGTACGAAGGCCGCACCGTCGCCGAACTTATTTCCGCGTCTTTTCCTGTTTCCCTTGAACTGGGATGTTATGCCCTGGCCATCGCGCTCGTCATCGGCATCATTGCCGGTATCATCGCCGCCGCCCGCGCCAATTCGATGATGGATTACGCGCCCATGTCGCTGGCGATGATCGGCGTATGCATCCCCACCTTCGTGATGGGCCCCCTGCTCCTGCTCATCTTCGGTATCGGCCTGAACATGTTCAACGTCTCGGGCTGGGACACACCGCGTGACAAGATTTTGCCGGCCATCACCCTGGGTCTTTATTACGCCGCCTATATCGCGCGACTCACTCGCGGCGGCATGTTGGAGATCCTTAGCCAGGATTTTATCCGGACAGCACGCGCGAAAGGCGCATCAGGAACCCGCATCATGCTCAAACACGCGATCAAAGGCGGGCTACTGCCCCTGGTCTCCTACCTTGGACCGGCGGTGGCTGGTTTGATCACCGGATCGTTTGTCGTCGAAACAATCTTCGATGTGCCGGGCCTCGGACGGTTCTTCATAACTTCCGTTCGGAATTATGATTACATGCTGGTCAGCGGCACCGTGTTGTTTTACGCAACTTTGATCATCCTGTTTAACCTGGCAGTTGACGTCCTGCAGGTCCTCATGAATCCCAAACTCCGGTTCGAATGAGTCATGCCTGATACCACCATAACATTGCCGCCGGAGAAAATGCTGGAAGAAGCCGAGCGAGGCACTTCGCTCGGACGCGACGCCTGGCACCGGCTGCGTAAGAATAAGATGGCGGTGTTCGGCGGAGTCGTTGTCCTTTTCCTGATGTTGGTCTCGTTTCTGGCCCCCGTACTGGCCCCGTATGCCTACGACGAACAACACCTGGACCTTTATCTCTCCCCACCCAGCGCCGTACATTGGTTCGGTACCGATACGCTGGGTCGTGATGTGTTCACCCGCCTGCTCTACGGTGGACGCGTTTCCATGTCCGTTGGCCTCGTGGCCACTTTCGTTTCTTTGGTCATCGGCGTCCTTTACGGCACCATCGCGGGTTTTATCGGCGGTCGGCTTGACCGCGTCATGATGCGCTTCGTGGACATTATGTATTCGATGCCCTTCATCGTGTTCGTGATTCTTCTGATGGTGTTCACCAAAAACATCGGCCAAAACGTGGAGATATTTTTCAAACACACTCTGCACATCAATTTTGCGGTGGGCGCATATTGGAACATCCTCATGGTGTTCATCGCCATCGGAGCGGTGGAATGGCTCACCATGGCCCGTATCGTGCGCGGTCAGGTCGTGTCCCTCAAAGAACAGGAATTCATCGAAGCCGCCCGCGCACTTGGCCTGCGCAAACGCCGCATCATTTTGCGCCACCTCATTCCCAATACGCTGGGCCCCGTCATCGTGTACGCCACCCTTACTGTTCCCTCGGTGATGTTGCTCGAAGCCACCTTGAGCTTTCTCGGCCTCGGGGTTCAGGCCCCCATGAGCTCATGGGGATTGATGATTGATGAGGGCGCTAAATATATGCAGGAAGCACCTTGGCTCCTGATTTTCCCCGGCGTGGCACTTTCGCTCACCTTGTTCTCGCTGAACTTCCTCGGCGACGGCCTGCGCGATGCCCTCGATGTAAGGAGCTCTAAAGATTAACCACGAATCAACACGAATGGACATTAACGATAAAATCGCAGATGGAATTAAAGAAATTTGTTTTATGAATCCGTGTTTATCCGTGTTCATCCGTGGTTAAAAATGTTACTCGACGTCAAAAATCTGCGGACGAGTTTCTACACGCGCAACGGCATCGTGCGCGCGGTGAACGACGTCTCCTTCTCGCTCGAGAAAGGGGAGACCCTCGGCATCGTCGGCGAATCCGGCTCAGGCAAATCCGTTACCTGCTATTCACTCATGGGATTGGTTCCACAGCCGCCCGGGCGCATCGAAGGCGGTTCAGCCATGTTTGACGGCACGGACTTGTTGAAATGCTCCACGAAAGAACTTAATCGCATCCGCGGCAAACGCGTCGCGATGATCTTCCAGGACCCGATGACGTCGCTAAACCCATACATTCGCATCGAAGATCAATTGATCGAACCGCTGCTCATCCATGAAAAGATGGACCGGCGCGCTGCGGTCGTGCGCGGGGTTGAAGCGTTAAAGGATGTCGGCGTGCCGGATGCCGAAGGCCGCATCCGTTGTTATCCCCACGAATTTTCCGGCGGCATGCGCCAACGCGTCATGATCGCCATGGCCCTCATCACGAAGCCCGACCTGCTCATTGCCGACGAACCTACGACCGCGCTGGATGTCACCGTGCAGGCGCAAATCCTCGAGCTCATCAAGAAACGCCAGCGCGACCTCGGCACAGCGGTCATCTTGATTTCGCACGACCTTGGTGTCGTCGCAGGCTTTTGTGACCGCATCCAGGTCATGTACGCGGGCCACGTGGTGGAATCCGGCCCCACGCGCACGGTTTATTATCAGCCGAAGCATCCCTACAATCGCGCGCTGCAAAAATCCATCCCCGCCCTGCAGCCCAAGGGCGCCGACCTCTACACGATTCCCGGCATGCCGCCGGATGTCTCCCGGCCCATCATCGGCTGCCCCTTTGTGCCGCGCTGCGAATTCGCGCAGGAGGAATGCAAACAGCCGGTCGAACTAAAAGAGATTGAACCGGGCCATGCCTCGGCTTGTCTGCGAGTACAGAAAAACGAAATTCAACTTTGACCATGCCCGACGCCTTTCTCGAAATCAAAGACCTGAAGACCCACTTCCCGGTGGAGAGCGGCGTCATCTTCCGCAAGCGGGTCGGCGAGGTGCGCGCCGTGGATGGCGTATCGCTGACGCTGCGACAAGGCGAGATCCTTGGCCTCGTCGGCGAATCCGGCTGCGGCAAATCCACCTTGGGCCGGACCATCCTGCAATTGATTCCGCCGACTTCCGGCACAGTGGTTCTCGCCGGAAAAAATCTGGCTGCGATGCACGGCACCGCTTTGCGTGAGGCCCGCGCCGATTTCCAGATGATCTTCCAGGACCCGTATGCGTCGCTCAACCCACGCATGACGGTCTATGACGCGCTCGCCGAAGCGATTTGCGCGCACAAGACTGTCCCGTCCGGCGAACTGCCAGCTCGTGTCACGGCCTTGATGACGAAAGTCGGCCTTTCGCCGCGTTTCCTCAAAAAGTATCCGCACGAATTTTCCGGCGGCCAACGCCAGCGCATCGCCATTGCCCGCGCGCTTGCGGTCGAGCCCAAGCTTATTATCGCCGACGAACCGGTCAGCGCCCTCGATGTCTCCATCCAGGCGCAGATCATCAACCTGCTCTCGAAGCTGTCGCGTGAGATGAATCTCACGCTCATCTTCATCTCGCACGACCTCTCGGTGGTGAAACACATCTCTGACCGCATCGCCGTGATGTATCTCGGCAAGCTCGTCGAACTCGGGCCCGCAGCACAGGTCGTGGAAAATCCCTTTCACCCCTACACCAAGGCGCTCGTCAGCGCCGTGCCGATTCCCGACCCCGACCGCGAGAAACAACGCCAGCGCATCGTCCCGCCGGGTGACCCGCCCTCGCCGATGAATCCGCCTGCGGGTTGCCCTTATCACCCGCGTTGCGCCTATGCGATTCCGGAATGCTCGACATTCATTCCCAAACTGGAGCTGTTCCGCGGCTCGGAAGTCTCCTGCATCCGCAAAAAGGAAATCAATTGAGTCACAACAGCTACTCTCCTGATTTGCCGCTATGCCCTCGCCCATAAAATGGGAGAGGGTGCGGCGCAGCCGCGGGTGAGGGTTCTCCCGCGACAGCGGGACTGACCAGGAAGGCAAATCAAGACACCGCCTAAAACGAAATCCATTGAGCCTCGCCAGTTTTCTGCGTATTTTTCCAGCCAATGAAAGTCTTTGTCACGGGCGGCGCGGGCTACATCGGGTCGGTTTGCACAGAAGAACTTCTCAACGCCGGCCATCAGGTCACGGTCTACGATAATCTCACCGAGGGTCATCGCTCGGCGGTCGACACCCGCGCAAAATTCATCCATGCTAAACCCGAACAGGACGGCGACATCCTCAAGGCCGTCAAATCCACCGCGCCCGATGCCATCCTGCATTTTGCCGCCAATGCGCTCGTTGGCGAATCCATGACGAACCCGAAGAAATATTTTCACAACAACGTCGTCAACGCCCTCAAGCTCGCCGACGCCGCCGTGGAATGTGGCGTGAAAAAATTTGTCTTCAGCTCCACCTGCGCCACCTACGGCCCGCCGGACAAAGTCCCGATGACCGAGGATTTGCCGCAGCGCCCCATCAATCCCTACGGCGAATCCAAATTGATGTTCGAGAAGATCCTCATCTGGTATCACCAGATCCACAAACTCGATTTCATCGCCTTCCGTTATTTCAACGCCGCCGGCGCGAGCGAAAAATTTGGCGAACATCATCGCATCGAGACCCACCTGATTCCTTGCGTGCTGAAAGTCCCGCTGGGGCAGGCCACGCAATGCGATATCCTCGGCACCGATTATCCCACGCCCGATGGTACCTGCATCCGCGATTACATTCACATCGTTGACCTCGCGCAGGCGCACATCCTCGGCCTCGCGCCTGGCAAGAGCGGCTTCTACAATCTCGGCAACGGCGACGGCTATTCCGTGAAGCAGGTTATTGATACGTGCGAGAAAGTCACCGGCAAAAAGATTCCCGCCGTCGCCAAACCACGCCGCCCCGGCGACCCGCCCAAGCTCGTCGCCTCCGCCGAAAAAGCGAAGCGCGAACTCGGCTGGAAACCGAAATATCCCAAGCTCGAAGACATCGTCGCCACCGCCTGGGCCTGGCACAAAAAGCATCCGACTGGATATCCGGATTAAGCTGCCCTCACGCGTAGTACGGTCGCAATGAGGCACGCAGCTTGCCGATCTTCAACGAACTCTCGATCACCGGATCAGCGACTGAATTGTTGGCCAGCCGATGGATTTTCCCCGCTTCCAACGCAGCAACCGGCAACCCGTCGTTGAACAAAATTCGATTGCCTGTCAGCGCCGCCACGCGCGGCCCCGGTGTAAGGATGCCTTGTAGATTCAACGGGTCAGCCGCACTCAAGACAACAATCTCATCCTTTTCCGGCGATTTGCGGATGGAGCGCATCAAGCCGATCGCTTCCGGCAACGCGAATTGTTCCCCGCTCACGCCACTCACAAAATAACCACCCCGAATCCCGCCGCGCGCTTCCCATCGGCGATAAATCTTCCCCAGTTCGTACCAGGAGATATTGAAGGCCTCACGTTCCAGCAAACGGCGGAACACCACTCCATAGCGGTGCAGAAAGACGTGCGCAAATTTTTCGAGCGCAGATTCGCTCGCATTTGGTGATTCACCATCGCCGACCACTCGCGGACGCAACAGCGACCAGCGCCCGGCAAATTCAATGCTCGCCAGATTGGTCTTTCGCCGACGTACGCCTTCATTGCGGCCAAAGGTCGGCCGTTTATCCGAGGGCACCAGCAGAGCCCGCAACCCGTCGAAACCGTCGCACGTCACAAGCCCAAAAGCCGCAAGTTCCGACAGCGCCTGTTCCACTTGCGATGGCAACAATCGTGTGCGCCGGACAATCTCGGCAAAGAACAACGCGCCGCCTTGTGCCAGTGCGTTAAAAACTGTTTGTGTATCCGTTGTGAGCTCAATTGTCGCCGCACCGTTCGAAAGTTGCAGCCAGTCAGTTAAATTCTCGCGCAAATAGAGTGCGATTGGACTCGTGCGCAACGGACTGAACGAGCGCGCCTTGGGGTTTTGCGGCGCCGTCAATCTCCCCCACCCCACTTGTCCGGAAAAACATAACCGGTCCAGCCAATGCGGGTCATACTCGTTCACGCGCGCGCGCAAGACTTCCGTCTCCCACGCCGCCAGCGGTAGTTCGCAACCATCGAGCAATTGCAAAATGGTTTCCAGGCCTTCGGGACCTTCCACACGATGTTCCGAATCCACGCGCTGCCATGAAAAAAGAAACCGGTAAAAATCGTGCAGCGACACGGGCTGGATCTCCGCCCGCAATCGATTGATGGTGAGCCTGTGGATGCGTGCCAGCAGACGCCGGTCACACCATTCCTGTTCGGCAACGCCCGCATGAAATCGTCCGCGTAAAACAAATCCTTCGCCCTCCAGCGTGAGCAAGGCAGCCTCGATTTCCGTGTCCCTTAGCTGAAGTAATTCGCGCAACGCAGACGCCGTGATCGGACCGCAAACTTCCAGCCGCCCGCGTATCATTTCCCGGATGGCTTCAGCGCGTTCCCAAATCTTGTCCGCTGCCGGACTATTAATTTCCGGCTCGAGTTTGCAGTCCGGATAAATCGTTTGCAGCATCACCAAACGCTCCGTGGCTCCCCAAAATCGTCTGTCTCCGATGCTCACTCTCGTTGCCCGTTTTTGCGCGATCAATCCGTTTTGATATTCTTCGGAAGCGTCAATCCCTGTTTGCGAGAGTGTCCGTTCCACTTCTTCCTCCGTCATGAGCCCGACCAGCATCAACGCATCATGCAACTCGTCCGCATTTCCAGCCGTCGGCCACGCCTCTGCCTGAACCTTCTCAATCGCCGCTTCGTCCAGGATTCCCAGCCCATCACCGTTCCGCTGGTCCGAAGCGCGCCGCGTCAAAACCGCCTGTGTCCGTCGTTCTTCCAACGGCGCATTATCGAGGAACGCATAGGGACGGGCGTTCAAGATTTCCGAAGCGAGCGGTGAGGGCTCCGGCAGGTCGCGTGCGATACATCGGATTTCACCGCGTTCGATGCGCCGCAAAATCTCCTCCAGCCCATCGATATCCATCGCCTCCGTCAGGCAATCCGCCACTGTTTGTTTCACCAGCGGATGATCCGGTATCTCACGGTCACCCACGATGTGTTCCAGGCACGCCAGTTGGTCGGGGAAAACCGCGGCCAGCAGATTCTCCGATTCCATGCGTTGCAACGGCGCGGGCGTGCGCTTGCCGCCTCGCTGCCGTGGCACGGCCAACGCGCGCGATGCATTCCAACGCCAGCGGATCGTGAACATCGGCGCATCCAATAGCGCCTGCACCAGCACGTCACGGACGGTCTTCGAATTCAAATAACGAAATACCTCTTCCAATGGAAATGAATGCTGCGTACCCAGTGAAATGACGATCGCGTCATCCGTCGCCGCCGCCTGCAGTTCAAAATTGAAACTGCGGCAAAATCGTTTGCGCAACGCCAATCCCCACGCACGATTGATGCGATTCCCAAATGGCGAATGCAACACCAGTTGCATTCCGCCCGATTCATCAAAGAATCGTTCCATCACCAACGTCTGTTGCGATGGAATCACGCCCAGCGCGTGATGCACACCCAGATAATAATTGGCGATCTGCTCCGCCGCCGGTTGGGACACATTCGTCTCGTTCACCAGCCACTCGGTCAACCCGGCCGAGCCCATCCCGCCTTCCAATAATTTCTCCACCTCGCCACGCAGTTCCGACACCGCCCGCGACAACTCATTAGTCCGCGCTGGCGCTTCTCCCAGCCAAAAGGGAATCCCCGGCGGCTGGCCGTGCGCATCTTCCACGCGCACTCGTCCCGATTCGATGCGCAGGATGCGCCACGAAGCATTGCCCAGTTGGAAAATATCACCCGCCAGGCTCTCGACCGCAAAATCCTCGTTCACCGTCCCAATGAATGTCTCCAGCGGTTCCAGCACCACCCGATAATCCGCGTTATCCGGAATCGCGCCGCCGTTCGTCAACGCGATCAGCCGCGCTCCCCGCCGGCCCCGAATCCGATGATTCACGCCATCGTGATGGATAAGCGCCCCACGCCGTCCGCGTTTCGTACTGAAACCCTCGGCCAGCATCTTGACCACCCCATCAAATTCCACGCTTTCCAGGTTCCGGTACGGCCACGCCCGCCGCACCAGCTCGAACAGTTTCGCTTCCTCCCAATCCTCGCTGGCCGACGCGGCCACCATTTGTTGCGCCATCACATCCAACGGTTTCTCTGGGATGATGAGGCGGTCCAATTCACCCCGCCGAACGGCTCTTAACATTGCCGCGCACTCCACCAATTCATCGCGGCTCAATGGAAAAATTCGCCCCTTCGGCAAACCTCCGCGTCGATGCTCCGCCCGCCCGACCCGTTGCAGAAACGTCGCGATGGAACGGGTCGTGCCCAGTTGACAGACCAGATCCACCGACCCGATATCAATGCCCAGTTCTAACGACGCTGTGGCCACCAACGCCTTCAGTTCACCGCGCTTCAGCCGGTCTTCCGCCTCCAGCCGCATCTTCGCCGAAAGGCTGCCGTGATGCGACGTGACCGCGTCCGCACCTAAAAGTTCGCTGAGATGATATGTCACCCGCTCTGCCATCCGCCGCGTATTCACGAACACCAGCGTCGTGCGATGCCCCTGGATCAATTCCGCGATGCGCCGATACACCTCTTCCCAAATCTCATTGGACATCACCGCTTCGAGCGACGATCCCGGAACCTCGATCGCCACATCCAGCTTGCGAATATGCCCCACGTCAATGATCGCACAATCCGGATTCCCCTTTGCATCCACTGATCGCGCCCCCACCAGAAAACGCGCTACTTCCTCGATTGGTTTCTGCGTCGCCGAAAGCCCAATGCGCTGGAGCGGACGTTCCGTCAACGCCGCCAGCCGTTCGATGCTCAAGGCCAAATGCGCCCCGCGCCGGTCATCCACCACCGCATGGATTTCGTCGAGGATGATCGTGCGCGTCGTGCGCAACATCCGCCGGCCCGATTCCGAGGTAAGCAGCAGGTAAAGTGATTCCGGCGTCGTCACCAGGATATGCGGTGGCCGTTTGATGAGCGCCTGTCGTTGCGCCTGTGGCGTGTCGCCAGTGCGCACTTCCGCTCGCACATCGATGTCCCGCCCTTCCGTTTCGCAAAATATCTTGCGGATGCCTGCGAGCGGTTCCTCGAGATTCTTGCGGATATCATTGCTCAACGCCTTCAGCGGCGAGACATAGACGATCTGCGTCTCATCCGGCAGGTCCGTCTTCACCCCCTCGCGAAATAAAACATCCAGCGACGCTAAAAAAGCCGCCAGTGTTTTGCCCGAACCCGTCGGCGCCGAGATCAACACATGCCGCCCGGCCTGAATCTCCGGCCAGCCGCGCAACTGCGGTTCCGTCGGCGATCCAAACGTCTGTTCGAACCACCGCGCCACCGCCGGATGAAATTGATAATGCTGCATGAACAACCATCCCAATCTACCTCAACCGTCAAGCACCGCATGCCGTTAAAAGACATAACCGGGAGCCGGTCCGCAGAACGCAGTATTGTTGCTGAAGTGATTATTCATAGGGCGCAACAGAAGCCAAAGCGCATGTTTTGGATTGGGCCTAATGGCAGTCACCGCGCTGATGAAACAACTCGGCTCGATATTCAGTTATATTTTGGGAGATACTTTTCGATTTTTTCTTGACAAAGATAACAATCCATCTCATATGTTCTACCCGCTTTGCAACGTTCAAAGCGGGTAGAACAAGAAACAGAACAGCCAGTGGTGATTCACTTCATTTTTAATCAGATTAAATATGTGATGGGCCGTAGAAACTAAAACTGCTTCAAAAACCGCATATCATTCTCATAGAACAACCGGATATCATTGATGCCATAGCGCAGCATCGCGATGCGTTCGATGCCGAAGCCGAAGGCCCAGCCGGTCCACACCGCCGGATCGTAGCCCACGTTCTCAAAGACCTGCGGATGCACCATGCCGCAACCGGCGATTTCCAGCCAGTCCTTGCCCATCTTCTTCACCAGCGCGCTGCTGAAATCAATCTCGTAGCTCGGCTCAGTGTAACTGAAATAATGCGGGCGAAAACGTATCTTCACATCGCTGCCCATCAGCTCGCGGAAAACAAATTCCACCGTGCCCTTGAGGTCGCCCACGATCACGCCCTTGTCCACGTAAAGCCCTTCAATCTGCTGGAACGTGGGATTATGCGTGGCATCGGCATTATCACGACGATACACCCGCCCCGGCACAATGATGCGCACGGGCGGCGGCTGCGATTTCATCACACGTATCTGCACCGACGACGTGTGCGTGCGCAGGAGCAGTTTATTCGGCGTGTTGAGATAAAACGTATCCTGCGAATCACGCGCCGGATGGTCTGCGGGCGTATTGAGCGCATCAAAGCAATGATACTCATCCTCAATCTCCGGCCCATCAGCGACGGCGAACCCAATCTTGCGGAACGCGCGCACGATGTCCTCCGTCACCTGCGTGAGCGGATGCAGCCGTCCCGGCGCACAACGGCGTCCGGGCAAGGTGAAATCCGTGGGATGCTTCGGCAACGCGGCGGCCATCTCCAGTTCCTCACGGCGTGAGGCCAGCGCGGCGTCCAGTTCCACCTTGGCCACGTTGATGACTTTGCCGGCGGCAGGACGTTCTTCCTTGCTCAGCGAGCCAAGCTGCTTCATGAGCGCGGTGAATTTGCCGTTGGGCCCGATCCACGCGCCCTTGGTCTGTTCGAGGGCGGCGAGGTCAGGCGCGGCCTTGAGTTCAGCCAGCGCGGTTTGCTTCAGCGGTTCGATTTCGTTCAACAGTCCCATAGAATTGAAGACGGAAGATAGAGGATTGAGAATAGAAACAAAAGCAAAACGGGCGACCATCGCTGGTCGCCCGTTTATTGGACTAAATCTTGGCTTAGGCCTTGGCAGCCTTGGGCAGCGTCGCCGCCGGCTTGGCTTTCAAAGCGGTCTTGGCCAGCTCAACAATGTGTGAAAAGGCGGCTGCGTCGGTTGCGGCCATATCGGCCAGAATCTTGCGGTCGAGCGCGCATTTCGCGGCCTTGAGACCTTCCATGAAGCGGCTGTAGGTCAACCCCGCTTCGCGGACCGCCGCATTGATGCGGATCTGCCAGAGATAGCGGAACACGCGTTTCTTGGTCTTGCGATCGCGAAAGGCGTACTGGCGGCCGTGGTCGACGGCGTCCGACGCGTAACGGTACAGTTTGGAGCGCTTAAGGCGGAAGCCTTTGGCGGCACGGACCATCCTCGTGCGACGTTTGCGGGAAGCTGGGGCGTTGGTTACTCGCATAAAATTTCAGGGATAAGGGAATTAGTGGCTGAACGGCAGGTTCTGGATGATGCGATAAACATCCGTGGCATCCACCGTGCCGGCCTTGCCGAGACGGCGGCGGCGCTTCGCGTTTTTGCCTTGCGCCAGGTGGCGATTACCGGCGTGACGATACAATACTTTGCCGGTGCCGGTGATCTTAAATCGTTTGGCGACCGACTTTTTCGTTTTGATGCCTTTGGGACGACGCATAATTTAACTTTCTCTTAAAAAAGAGCGCGCAATATAACAACGCAGCGTTTTGAAGCAAGTTGTATTTTCAATAACTTTACTTGTTCTTCACAGAAGGAAACGAAGAAAACAAAGATTCCGATCGAAAAATAGGCTGGTTGCTCGCGAAACTTCGTTCCCTTTGCTTGCTTCTGTAAGCGTTATTTATGGCTGATTCGCTCCGGGTAAAATCATCCGGTGGACCCCATCCACAAGCTTCGCCTCGTGAAAATTGATCAGCAAACCCATGGGAATATTTAGCAGTTTCATGTAACTCAGCAACTGTGCTTTGTGAATCGGCAATACTTCTTGAACACACTTCAATTCCAACAACAGGCAATTCTCCACCAGCACGTCAAATCGGAGCGGCTCTTCAAAAACCATGCCTTTATATTCGACGCGCACTAAACGCTGGTTCGTCGTCGCAATTGATTGCAGTTCCAACTCCCGAATCACGCACTTCTCGTAAATGCTCTCATCAATCCCGGCCCTTTCAGGCGATGGACCTCAATGGCAGCACCAATTGCTCGACGGCTCAGTTCATCAGCCTTTGCAAACAATGGATGCATATGATTAGCAATTAGCGAATCTTCCTTTCCTTCGTTTCCTTCTGTAAAATTTAAGCCTTGGCCAAAGCCTCAAATCGCCCATAAGCCTCATCCCATTTGGCCTTATCTACAGGGGTAAATTCCGACACTTGTGTCGAAGCCCGCACTACTGACCGCATTTCGGCTAAATCCTTCAACTCCCCATCTGCACGCACTTGTGAGAGGAGATTGCCCAAAACTGTCGCCTCCACCGGCCCGGCATGCACCAGCCGCCCGCAGGCATCCGCCGTGGCCTGGTTGAGCAGGCGATTCTGCGAACCGCCGCCGACGATGTGGATGATCTCAATCGGCTCCCCGGTCAACTCTTCCAGCCCCGCCAGTGTCGCGCGATACTTCAAGGCAAGGCTCTCCAGCGCGCACCGCACCAGCGCGGCATCCGTCTCGGGCACCGGTTGTTTCGTTTCGCGGCAGAAGGATTGGATGGCAATGGGCATGTCCGGCGGATTCAAAAAGCGCGGATCATCCGGATTCACAAATGAACGCATCGCAGGCGCTTCACCGGCCAGCCGCGTGAGTTCCACGTAATCATATTTGCGCCCGTGCGCCTCGAACGACCGACGGCATTGCTGCACCAGCCAGAGACCGGTGACGTTCTTGAGCAGACGATACGTCCCATCCACCCCACCCTCGTTGGTGAAATTCAATTCCAGCGCCCGCGCCGAAAGTTGCGCCTTGGAAACTTCCGTCCCGATCAACGACCACGTGCCCGAACTGAGATACGCCCAATTCGATTTCCCCGTGCGCGTGGTCGGCACACCCGCGACGGCCGACGCCGTGTCATGCGTGGGCGGCGCCACAATCTTGATCCGCGACAGCCCGGTCTTTTCCGAAACGCTCTCGCGCAGCGTGCCCAGACTCGTCCCCGGCTGGACGACTTGCGGAAACATCTTTGTCGGTAAACCAAATTTCTGGAGCAGCTCACGCGACCAATCACGTTTCGTCGGATGAAAGCATTGCGACGTCGTTGCGTTCGTGAATTCCACCACGCGCGAGCCGCACAAACACCAGTGCATGAAATCCGGCATCATCAGGAACGTCTCGGCAGACGCGAGTAATTCCGGGTCATGTTTTTGCAGCGCCAGCAACTGATACAGCGTGTTCAGCTCCATGAATTGCAGGCCGGTATTTGCAAATATCTCCGCGCGCGGCACGCGTTTGAACGCTTCCTCAAACATCCCGTTCGTACGCGCATCGCGATAATGATACGGCTGGCCCAGCATTTCCTCGCGTTTATCGAGCAGCACGTAGTCCACGCCCCACGTATCAGCGCCGACGGAGACGATGCTCTTGCCAAAGCGTTTGGCCGCCAGCGTAAGACCGTTCTGCACCTCCTGCCAAAGCCGCAGCACGTCCCACCGCAAGGTGCCGCCCATCGAAACGGGGCCGTTGGGAAAGCGATGCAGTTCTTCGATCTGGATGCGTTTGCCGTCCCACAACCCTGCGATGACGCGCCCGCTCTCCGCGCCAAAATCGATCCCGAGATAACAACGTTCAGTCATTTGAAAAGAAATTGTGTTTAGTAGGTGAATCTTGGGAAACGCCTCAGCCAGGGGCAAGCGAATTAGGCGTGTTTTAAATTGCCGCTATGCCCTCGCCTGTGAAACGGGAGAGGGTGCGGCGCAGCCGCGGGTGAGGGCTTTTCTCCCGCGCCAGCGGGACTGACTAAGAAGGCAATTTAAAACACTCCCGCCAATTACCACTCGATTCTGTCACACAAACGAACGATAAATTTCACATCCGTTCATCAGAAATATCTTGAATCTTTTGGATTACGAAATATAAACAGTACAGCAGTTCGAGTTCACCAGATTTAGGAGGGTTGCACACATCGTGCAGGGGCCAAACCACAGTGTCATTGTCCAAACAAAGCACATGAAATCTATACTTCGCACTTCCATATCCAGAAACCTGCTCCTCGTCACCGCAATACTCTTGCGGCTGGTCAGTGTCCAAACGGTGAACGCCACCATCCAGACCAATCTCCAATTGCAACTGGGCAATCCCAGCGGCGCGCTTACCGATACCAACAACCACGACCACTACTTGGTCCAGCGTTCGGTGGAGTCTCTCGATTTCAGCGACAATCTCGGCGAACCAACCTGGGCAAGCTGGGACCTGACCGGCGGCGACATCGGCGGAAGCGGGCGTAATAGCTCGTTTTACACGGACACAAACCTGCCGCCGAACTTTTATCGCGTGACGACCGCCGATTACACGCATTCCGGTTTTGATCGCGGGCATCTGTGTCCCTCCGCCGACCGCACCGACACCACCAACGACAACAAACTGGTGTTCTTCATGTCGAACATTATGCCGCAAACAGCTGATAATAACGAAGGCATCTGGGAAAGCTTCGAGAGTTATTGCCAGGGTCTGGCGTCGGCCGGGAGCGAATTGCTTATCATGTGCGGCCCGAACGGATTCAGTGGCGGCCTCATCAACACCAATGGCCCGGTCTTCATACCCAACTACACCTGGAAAATCGCCGTCATCGTGCCCTCCGGCGCCGGCACCGCCTTGAGCCGCATCACCAACTCCACGCGCGTCATCACCATCAACGTCCCGAATATTGACGGCATCCGCTCAACACCCTGGACGAATTTCCTGACCTCTGCGAACGTGATTCAGGCCAATACCGGCTACACGTTTTTCACAGCGCTCTCATCCAATCTCGCTGAAATCCTGCGCGCGAAAGTGGATGGCTCCCCGACCCCCGGCATCACAAGCTTTTCACCAACCAGCGGTGCTGTCGGCGCGAATGTCGTCATCAAGGGAACCAATTTCCTCGGGACATCCGGAGTGAAATTCAATAACACGCACGCGACCTATACGATTAATTCCGCCACGCAAGTCACCGCAACCATTCCCACCGGTGCCACCAGCGGCTCGATCTCTTTCATCACGTCGGGCGGCCTCGCCACCAGTGCCACCACCTTCTCGGTGACCAATGGAGGCGGCGGGTCTGCCGTCACGAATATCACCATCAGCCAGGTGTATGGCGGCGGTGGCAATAGCGGTGCGACCTACAAAAACGATTTCATCGAGATTTATAACGCGGGCACTTCGACGGTGGACCTGAGCACGTGGGCGGTCCAATACGCCAGCTCCACGGGCAGCTCATGGTCCGTGACCACGCTGAACGGCACAATCGCACCCGGCCACCACTACCTCATCCAGGAAGCCGCTGGCACCGGCGGCACTACCGACCTTCCCACTCCAGAAGCAACTGGCACAATTGCCATGTCGGCCACAGCTGGAAAAGTTGCTCTTACGAAAACCACTACCGCGCTGACCGTTAGCAACCCCGTAGGCACGGCCAATGTTGTCGATTTTGTTGGTTTTGGATCCGCCAACGCGTACGAAGGTTCCGGTCCCGCCCCTGCCCCGTCAAACACGACGGCCGATTTGCGCGCGGGCGGCGGCGCGACGGATACGAATGACAATGCGAGCGATTTCTCGACAGGCGCACCCAATCCCCGCAATAATTGAAGAGGCTTGGACGTGATGACCCGATGAGAAAGGTCTTTTACATCATGGCGGTTGTGTTGCTCGGCTTGGGCACCGCTCTGTTGTATTGGTCGGGTATTCCGCCCAAACCGCTCCCAGTCGTCACGTCTGGACTTCCAGCAGGCATCGACACACCGGATCTCGCAACGAATTCCGTTCCTTCAGCCTCGTCTGGTTTCAGCGCAACGCTGGATGCGGCCTTGCGGGAAGTGGATCCCACCAAACGCTCGATTGTTTTTTCAACGGCATTCGCCCGTTGGTTCGATGCCGATCCCAATGCCGCGCTCGCCTATCTAAAGACGATGCCCCAATCCAATGAGTACACGCAGGCTATGTTCACGGTGCTGCATTCCATCGCGAGGACTGACCCGCAACGGGCCGTATTGCTCGCGCAGGAGATGGCGGTGACCCACGAACAGAAGTTCATCTACAGCGCGCTCTTCGACCAGATCGCTGGTCGCGATGTTGATTCAGCCATCAATTATCTTGAGTTGGTCCCAGCCGGTGAAGGACGCGAGAATGCGTTACGGGCATTGGCCGCAAAATGGGCCGATCGCGATGTTGAAACACTCTTGAAATGGGCGGGAGACCTCGGCGACCCAGACGAGCGCTCCGCTGCCATTGAAACCACGCTGGCCGTATTTGTTAAACGTGACCCCCAACAAGCCCTCGGGTTGGCCGCTCAGTACCTGAGCGGTGCCTCATTGGATCGCGTCGAGGCGGATGGCGTTAGATTGCTCGCGGCCAATGACCCACAAGCCGCCGCCGCATTCGTCAGCCAAATGCCGCCGGGTGAGTTGCAAAAGGGTTCCGCTTCCGTTGTGGCGCGCGCACTGGCCTCACAGGATGTGGATGCAGCCATCGCCTGGTTCCAGAACCTTCCCGCTGGCGATACGAAACAAGTCGCGCTCATCAACACCCTCGATATTTGGGCAAAAAAGAGCGCGACGGACGCCACCCGGTTTGTTGCCAATATGCCGGTGGGCGCCGATCAGGATTACGCGGTGGCCCATCTCGCCGAGAACCTGGCGGAAAAAAATCCTGAACTTGCCATCAGTTGGATAAGCCAGCTCCAGACCGATTCCGCCCGCATCAACGCTACTGTAAGCGCCGCATCTGGCTGGGCGCGGCAAAACCCTGCTGATGCTTCGCGCTGGGTCACCAGTCTGCCGGCCGACAGTCCCGGTCGCGCCGACGCGCTCAATGGCGCATTGTCCTATTGGGTGATGGCCGATGCCGATGCCGCCGGCAAATACGTCCAGGCTTTGCCGGAAACCGACCAGGCCACTTCCATCAAAGCCGTTGCTCCCACGCTGGCACAAAACAATCCCCACACAGCCCTCGATTGGGCGCAGGCATTTACCTCCACTACATCGCGCCAGATCGCCTTGCATGAAGTGCTCGCACGCTGGAAAGAAAATCAGCCCGACGAAGCGGCGCGTTGGGCCCAAGCCAACCAATAACTTCAGTCTCGCCTTTCTTGACAAGCCGCGTCCAACCACGCAATCTGCGTTCAAGTTTAAAACGAGACGATGAAACCCACGGCAGTAAAAAGTTTTCTGGCATTTTCACTTTTTCTTTTGTTCGCCCAGGCCACCGCTACGCGCGCCTATCCGACCATCAAAAACGACCCGCTCCCGCTCGCAACGCAAACCAATAGCGTCTCGGATTCCGACGCCATGCGCGCCTATCTCGAAGTGCAGGCGCAACTTCATGCCACCCAATTGGCGCTCGAAAAGAACCAGCAGGACGCCGAAGCCGCTGCCGCCCGTGGCGCTCAGGACCTGACCGACCGCATCCAGGCAATCGAGAAGACCATCACCAATCAGCACGTCCAGGACATGCAATCCATGCAGAGCAGCAACCGCATCATTCTCATCGTTGCCGGCACTTTCGCTGTCCTGGGCCTGCTCGCCATGGTTCTCACCGCCTATTTTCAATGGCGCGGCATGACCCGCCTCACCGAAATCACGCTCGCCACCACTTCCGCCCAATCCGCGCCCGGTTGGGCGATGCAACCATTGGACTCCGGAGCCGGCGGTTCCATTGAATCTGCCCAACGCCTGTTAAGCATCATCGACCGTCTGGAAAAACGCATCCTGCAATTGGAGAACACCGCGCAAGGAGCCGCGCCCGCTGCGCCACCATCCGGGATTGCCGGCCCGGCGGCACCCCAGCTTATCTCTGAAACCACCGCCAAGGTCACCCTGCTCCTCGGCAAAGGCCAATCCCTGTTGAACCTCGATAAGAACGAGGACGCCATCGCCTGTTTCGATGAAGTCATCGGGATGGACCAGAACAACACCGATGCGCTGGTGAAAAAAGGCGTCGCCCTCGAACGCCTGCGCAAGTTGAACGAGGCCATCGAGTGTTACGACAAGGCCATCGCTGCCGATAGTTCAGTCACCATCGCCTATCTCTACAAAGGCGGGGTGTTTAATCGGTTGGAACGGTTTGACGAAGCCTTGCAGTGCTACGAGCAGGCCCTTCACGCGCAGGAAAACGGGACGCATACGTAGTAGGCTTGGCAGGGCGTGCACTTTTACCACGCTTGCCAAGTTCCACGTGGTCGTGCGCGCCGTCGCCGTGCCTTATCTGAACTGCGGTAGCACGACATCTCCCACGTTTTACGTGGCGCTTTTGGAACCGGCAAGCACGCCACACCCCCCCTAATAATTTCTTAAAATATCTTAAAACAGTCCGAACCACTCCGGCTCGGATGATTGTCCTTATGATCTTTCATCATCCTTTAGAGCGTTTTAAGAAATATTGTGGCCTTCCGGAGCGTGATTTGAGCCGCTTGGGAAGCGGCGAAAAGAATTCGTCCCGTCTTCGGGACGAAGGCCCTTTAGGGCTGAGCGAGTGGGGACGAGCGAATCCATTTTTGGGTTTTGGCGAGGCTTTGGCGAAGGCGCAGGTTCAAAGAACCCTGTAACTGAGCCGAAACGAAGCCAAACCCCAAAAAGACCGCTAACTTTCTTTTTAACCGGATGGCTACGAGATTTCTTAAACCGCTCTAGACTCAATTCCCAAGGGTACCGATTAACCCGGTTAATTTGTAAACGCGGTCTCTTTTTAGCCATTTTCTGCCCGCAAAAATGGAAGTTAAAAACACCCTTAATTATCCCTAATTCGTGCTCAGCCTCGATTCGATTTACGAGCCTCTTGGTATTTTCGCACTCTTCGCCGTCATCATCCAAAGCGCCGGCCCTGCTTTATCCCGCCATCCCGCCGCCCGCATCGCTCATCATTTATTAAACAATGTCAAAGAACTGGCCAACAGTATGCCACAGTAGTCAATCTTTGTCAAACTATTTGAGTGCTTTTTGTGACCGAAAGCATTTTAAGGTCGCTCCTCAATACCCGTTCCCCACCGGAGTCCCACCGCTGCGGAGCAGCGCGCCCGATAATAGCCCATAGCGGCAGCTATGGGTTGTCTCCACAAAATACGAAATCGCTCCGGCAGGAGCGAAAGAAAATAACCATCGTAGCAGTGCCAATCCGCTACGGAGCGCGCCCGTCCTCGGGCGCTGCAACACCCCTTGCAAACAGTCACGGAAATTTAACCGCCGCCCCCTCGAAACTTCTTTGATGTTTGGAATTTCCCCCGTACCCACCCTTCCGCTTTCCCCATCCATTCATCCACCAATCCAGCCATCCCCTTGATCCCATCCCGTGCCCCTCATCCATCCAACGGACTTCTCACTCCCAGCTGCGGCTTCTGCAACACATGCTTGTAAATCTGCGTCGTAATCACAATCTCCGCCTCACTCTTCAACCCATAGCACTTGCCTTATCCAGCAAGTCAGCTTTAATTCCAGCATGCGCCCTCAACCCAGGCCAAAACACCTCGCGCTAAACCAAAACTCCATTTGGCCTAATATCTGTTAGGCGGCATCGACCGTTATGCGTATTCACACATTCATCTTTACGCTGGCGATTGCGCTGGCTTGTGGTTGTGCTACCGAGCATTTCACCAAGAGCCACGGCGATGTCGGCCAGTTTATTTTGCAGCAGGCGATAAGATATGGTGGTAGTCCGTCTACTACCAATGGGCTGCCGGTCGTTACATGCCACTGGCGCTATTTAGAGGATGCACATGGTATGCAGATTCACTTGCCTCCAAACGCTTATCCAGATGTTGAGGCGTTTTTGAATCAGGCGTTTGCTGGCGTTCGACAGTTTGGTCCCACAGGTTCACCAGCGGACAGGACTAGAATTCATGAGTATCGGATGTCTGCGAAAGGTGGCGGCATCCAGTTGACCGAGCAGGATTCGGACACGCTTGTCCTGGTTATTCGACCATTTGGAGTTTCAAAATGATGCTGCCTCTTAAGTAACAAGAAATGAACAGTTCATATTCAATAGGTTGCGCGGCCTTGTTACTTACGTCATTGCTCCCCGTCCGACGGGGTTGGTGTGCTAACAAATCGCTGCAGGCATTTGAGTCTCGCGGGGGCGGGACGAAAAGAGTTCGGCTCGGCTGTTCGAGCCGAAAGTCTGGCCTTGCCAGACCGAATGCTTTGGGCAAAGCATGAGTCCACTGAACTGACTATGAAACGCGCGCAGCGCATCAAAATCTCAGAGCGGGATGGCGCGCAGCCGACCGGTCCCCAAAGCTTTCGGAATTCCGCTTCGCGGTTTACGTCATCTGGTCCCGCGTGCCTGAGCTCTGGACGTTGACCGCTCACACCTATGTTTGTATATCGTCCACCAAAAGGCAGTTGCTGGGGTCACTCCTTCGGCAAAGACCAGACCACCGGAATGCCGAAGCTCGAAGCGTTTTTCGATGCCTTTTGCGAGCGTGTTGAGCAGCAGAGTTCAACAACCTTGGTGTTGGCTTGGAAGGATTCGGTTCTGCCGAAGGTCGAGTGGCCAGCTGCGTTCCAAGGGCCAGAGAACCAGAAGGTGCGGCAGTTCTTGCTCATGGTGATGGGCAATCGCGTGATGTTTCCGATGGGCATTGTGTTTCCGCTTTCGACCACGGAGCCTGCTTCGTTTGAGTTTCTCAGACGTTTCAGCGCGGAAGCTCCGTTTCAGATGAGCGGGAAGCATTTTCAGGTCGGCGTTGTTGGGAAGAGCGGCAGATTTGCGTGGCGCAAGCCCGACGCCAAGGTTGCAGCGAAGTTGGAGGAGTTTGTAGGTTGAGATATGAAGATGACGCGGTCTAACAAGCTGGCTGCACCGAATCCGGCGATGACCTCTCTTTTCCTTGCCGTGCATCATCGGCGCCGGATCGGTGAGCCAGAACGTTGATATGGCTACCGTGAAGAAAGGTATCGTCAAGGTCGGCGAGATAGACTTTCGCTGGAGCGTGTTTCGTCAGCCGGCTTGGACTAGAGTTCAAGATGTGCCCAAGCTTTTGGGTTTAGCGATTCTCGTCGAGCATCCCGAGCCGAGTCGCCGAGACTTGCTATTGGAGTTCGATATTGACCGGACTCGTCACGGAGACATGCCGCAGCATCAGCGGTTTCATATTCACGACGGTCGGTTGATTCGGGCGATTGAGAGCGCGATTGAGTCAGGTTATGACCCTGACTCACGCGGAAAGCGTTTTGTTTATGAGGCAGGAGCATTACAACCACGATGAGTCGCCTGACAAGGGCGCTGCAGCGAACCGGCGCTATGCACTTGAGTTTATGAGCCACCAGTTTTACAACTTCCTTCGCTCCGCCCGACAGGCGCCCCCAGCGCCGGTCGCAGAGCTCTGGACATTAGCCGACTTCGGACGTGCTATGAAGAACATTGGCCTTTTGCTTTTACTAATGATTTTGGTCGGATGTTGTTCGCCGAGCAAGAAGTCGGTGCAGCGTTCATTTCTTCAAGATCACCCTGGCTACACTGTTGCTGGAATCACGAAGGTCGTGGATAGAGGCGATATCCCCTATGCCGATTTCACCATCACATACAAGAAGCCGTCCGATCGTGACGCACACGAGGACGTTTGGCATTACTATGATTTGAGAGATACAAGTCATGTCATAAAAGAAACAGTGAAGTGAGCAAAACGTCGCCTAACCAATCGCTGCCGGCATTTGAGTCTCGCGGGGGCGGGACGAAAAGAGTTCGGCTTTGCTGTTCGAGCCGAAAGTCTGGCCTTGCCAGACCGAATGCTTTGGGCAAAGCATGCGTCCACTGAACTGACTATGAAACGACGCGAAGCGTACATAGTGAACTATCATCGGGATGGCGGCTTTAGTTCCGCTTAGCGGTTCACGCTGGTTGGTCCCGCGTGCCTGAGCTCTGGACGTTGATATGGCGGCTATGACATTCCTACCTTTACTCGGAAAGCAACTCAAGGACGACGAGGTGATTGATATCCTCGAAGGTTTGGACATGGTGGTCACTTACGAGTTCGACAGATTGCATGAAAATATGCCCGATATTTATTGGGCGGCATCCAAGCCGAAAGGATTCCAGTTCAGATTTGATGATTCGCAGAGGCTGAAGGTTGTTTTTCTCTACGTCACGCCAGACAACGATTTTGCAGCCGTCTCGCAGCATGATTGCGATGTTCCATTTTTTGTCTCCAGGCAAGACGTGGAGGCATTCGGCGAGGCGCAGCATTCGCAGGTCACAAAAGGCCGTGCTGATTTCCTTGGAGTCAGCCGCGAGTGGGTGCGGCTTGGATTTGCTTCACATTCCATCCATTACGAGTTTCGAGCAGGTAGTCTTGCAATGGTTACAATTTCGAGGATAGATGAGCCAGCCGCCTAACAAGTCGCCGGAGCCAAAAACGGGTCTGATAATTGTCTAGTTTCGTTTGACGCGACGAATCGTCCAGATCAAATCATGGCCCCGAAAACACTCAAAAAGAATCAGAACAAACCTCTATTTTTCTGACTTTTGTGCCTTTTCGCGGCCAACAATTTTTCGCGTGTTTCGAGTATTTCGCAGTTTAAAACCATTCGGCCCGCATCCGTCTGTTCTTCGTTTCCTCCGTTTGCTTCTGTAAAAATAAACCGGGCCTTTTGTGCCTTTTTGCCGTGTCTTCTAATTAAACTTCAACCGGTTTTTCGCCCGCGCATTTTCCATCTGTTGTTTCACGCCCTCGATCTTCGCCTTGATCAATTCCTTGTTCTGCTCCGTTTGCACGGCGAGTTGCGCCTCCAATTCCATGATCCGCTTTTCATAGGCGCTCAGGCGCTCCTGCAGCGGCGCGTGCACCTGTTCCAACCGGCGTTCCAGATCTTCTATCTCTTTCGCGACCTGCTGTTGCATCAGCATCAGGTCGGCGCGCTGAGAGATCAGTTTGCGCACGAGCTTGTTCGTCAGCAAACGGGCCAGGTGCGGCGCCAGTAATTCCCGGAAGTCATGTCTGGTCCCGGCTGGCGGCGCACCCAAAACACCTTCACCTAAACCCAATTGAACCGGTAAAAGAGACATCGCCGCACGCCGGCGCACTCGCCAGACCAGAACCAATGCAATCACCGCCAGCAATGCCACCGCGCTCAGCGCAAGCCACAACAAACCATTATTCGGTTGCACCACCGCCGCGCTCACCGGCATAACTGGTGCAACCGGTGCAACCGGTGCAACCGGAGCTGCCGCTACCACCGGCTTTTGCGGAGCGGGCGCAGCTTTAACCGCCGTCAATTCACTCACGCGCTGGATGGCCGCCAAAGTCTTGGCATTTACCACCGCGCCGCGCTTGGCCACGACTTGTCCTGCCTGGTACGTATCACCCATCTGGATGGCGGCCGTTCGTGTCGTGCGCACGGATTCCGTCAAGGCCAGGTCGGGCGCGCAATTTTCCTTCAAAAACTGCACCGCATAATTCGCCCACGGATGGTCTTCCTCATCAAAACCGGCGCGAAAATCCGTCCGCACCCGCGTGAACGAGACGATGTTGGAACGCGAAACGGTAAATCCTTTTTCCTCCACAAGCTGTGGCGTCGGCACCACATCGGCATTTGTCAACGGAACGAGTCGCGCACCCGCACCCGTCTTCCAGCCATCGGGAACCTGTGCCGGAAGGATGTATTGCTGCATCGCCCCATGCACGCGACTGGCCAACGCGTTCAAAAATGCTTCATCCGACTGCCCGCGCGCCCAAAGCCCCGCCAATGTAAGATTCAGCGGAAAAGATTTATCCAGGCCGGGATAATCGATGACCGTCTGCAGAAATTCATCCGTCACCGTGGCATCGGGCAACTGCTTGTGAAATTGCGTCTCGACCACATTGATAAAATTATTTCGCGCATTGATGAAGGATTTGCGCAGCGCACTTTCCGCTTCGCCCGCGGCCCCGGGATAATAACGCGCCACCATCGGCAGGCGTTGCCCTTCCCGTTGCCGGAGTGTGTCGGTGGCCTGTTCATTGATGAGGATGAACTTTTCCGGCGCGACAATATCCGCGTCCACCGTGTCACCGATGTGATAATCCGCCAGCTCTTTCGCCTGGAGCTGCGCAATGGGCAGCCACGCCAGAACCGCCGCCACTAAAATACCACGGGTCGTGCGGCTCACCATAAGAACGATTTTTGTTCGCCGATCATCGTGTCGCCTTCCCACAAGGTCACCCGCCACGCGCTCAGTTCGCCAAATTTTGTGTAATCATCGCCCAGCAACGTGATGCCCGTCCAGGTGCTGAACCAGTGGCCCGGATGCGCGTCCGTCTCCAGCGTCATCACCTGTGGCGCGCCTTCTTTTTGTCCACCGCGAAGCTCTATGCGTATCTTCAATGGCGCGTTGACCGTGCCGTGCACCTTCCACTGCACATCGAATAGCATGCCCGAACGCAGGTCCGGATGCTCTCGCAGTTTGGTCTGGTAGGAATCCCGCTCGTAAAGGTTCGCGCCCTCCATGTGCTCGCCCTTTTTATCGAGGAAAAACGGCAGCATCTTGACCACCTTGCCCGTCGCCGCGCTGGCGGTAAACCCGCTCAGGCAAAAAATCGTCAGCAGGGAAAAAATGGATAGCCGTCGCATAAGCGAACAATAACCAGCCGCATGCCGGAAGTTCAACCTTGTTTTATCAGCCGGTATGGCAAAGTTTCCAGTATCTATGCCACATACGAATTCTAAGGGTCATGCCTTGCGGTCTCCCTCGCCCCGCTAAACGGGGAGAGAATTCCCTGAAGAATTTCGCGCTGTGAACCCCTGAACCGGATATCAACATGTTCGTGGCTGTGTGACAGCCGGTTTACTGCCATCGACCAACCGCTCCCCCTCTCCGCCATTTGCAAAATGGGGGAGAGGGTCGGGGTGAGGTGGCACTTAGCTCTCGTTTTCTCTTCCAATAATCAGGTTCATGGGGAGGGAATAAGGGTGAGGGGTTCGTTGGCTCGCGTCTTTTCGTATAATCGCATCTCTTTTACAAGGCACCATCACCTTTTCACCCGCCTATCGCCGTCATCGGCCGCTGGGGCTGGTATGAATTGCGAAATTGATGTTCCAGCGGCTTGATCCGCAGCGCTTCCGCAAAAACTTCGTGCAGTGCGCTGTCGCCTTTTCCCGACCGCAATGCGCCCCGCAGGTCGATTTCGCCGTGGTCCCCCAGGCATGGGCGTATCTTTCCGTCCGCCGTCAGCCGCATCTTGTTGCAGGCCTCGCAGAAATGCAGGTTTGTCAGCGCCCCGATGAATCCCACCAGCGCGCCCGTGCGCTCCAGCAGATAATACTTCGCCGGCCCGTGTCCGATGCGCCGGTCGGGTTGTGGTATCAGGTTATCCCGCGTGCGCAGATGTTCCATCACCTCGCCCACGGGCAGAAAATTCTTTTCGCTCAACACATCCGTCCGGCTGAGCGGCATCAATTCAATGAACCGCAACGCCAGTTGATGTTCCGCCGCGAACAATACCAGCGGCCACAGTTCGCTCTCATTCACCCCGCGCATCAGCACGCAGTTCAGCTTGATGCATTCAAAACCCGCTTCGACCGCCGCACGGATTCCGGCCAAAACACTGGACAGATCGCCGCCAGTGACGCGTCGATAAACGGCGGGGTCAAGGGCATCCAGACTGATGTTCGCCGTCCGCAATCCGGCCTCTATTAAAATTTTCGCCTGCGAGGCCAGCCGCGTTCCATTCGTGGAAAGACCGATGACCTCTACACCGGGAATCGCTTTCATGCCGCGCACGATCTCCGGCAAATCCGGACGCACGAGCGGTTCGCCGCCCGTCAGCCGGAATTTTCGAAAACCCAAACCAGCGGCCACGCGCACGACCCGGATGATCTCCTCCGCCGTAAGATGGTCGGTGGTGCGCTCCCAGCCTTTGTAGCCCTCCGGCATGCAATACAGGCAGCGCTCATTGCACCGGTCGGTGACCGATATGCGCAGATAATCAACTGTGCGGCCAAATGAATCCATACCTTGCTCTTTTTCTATCAACCATTCTACGACAACTGGCAACTATTTTCGGTAGTGGTACTGTTTGAATCAGCTTGGCTTTTTCTTCGTACCCGGAAGGATGCCACGAGAGCCAAGACTCAATCCAACCAGTGGGCTACCAAAAAATACTACAGACCAAATCGAACTGACCAGAATCGATGGGCGAATGTTGCCCGGCCTTAATCCTATATTGAATATTGCAAAGATACTGACGACAGCAATCAAAGCCACAACCCAGAATCCGACCGCCCACAAAATAATGAACAAGGTTCTTTTCATCCGTTACAACCCTGAACCTGCTCAACCTGTAAATCAAGTTAACAAACCAACGATTTCTTCCAAACTCCAAACATGGTCAGAGATTCCCGCCTACCCTATTTTCCATGCGGGTCTTCCCCGCGCAGATGCGCCACACCCTCACGGATCGCCGGAGCCAGTATCTCGAGGCACTCACGCACCGCTGATGGCTTGCCCGGCAGATTCACGATCAATGTCGCGCCACGCGTACCCGCCACCGCGCGCGAAAGAATGGCCGTCTTCACTTTGGCGAACGATTGCACCCGCATGATTTCTGTGAAACCCGGCAACTGCTTTTCCAACACCGCCATCGTCGCCTCCGGCGTCACATCGCGGGTCGAGATTCCCGTCCCGCCCGTCGTCACGATCAAATCGCACTGCACTTCGTCCGCAAAAGCGATCAAAGTCTCCGAAATGACCTTTGCCTCGTCCGGCACGATAGCCGTTTGATATTTCGCACCCGGAAAAAATTCGCTCAACGCCTTTTCTATCTCCGGCCCGCTGCGGTCTTCATACACGCCCGCTGAGGCGCGGTCACTGATTGTTATGCGTCCGATTTTCACAATTAAATATATTCAGGTTACATCACCAGTTCACGGCTTAAATACTCGAACTGATTTGACCTTCCCAACACACCACCATTGGCGAAAGATTCTCCCTCTCCTAAGGGAGAGGGCCGGGGTGAGGGGGAAGCAGACGTCCAATAGCCACCCTCTTCCGCAATGAATTTCATGCGCCTAATATCAACTTCTACTTTCCACAGGTTCATATTGAGGGCAATTGGCAAAATCATTCCTTCACTTTCTTCACCACGCGCACGCCCTCAATTCGCATCTTCTTATCCACCGCTTTGCACATATCGTAAAGCGTCAGCGCCGCAACACATACACCCGTCAACGCCTCCATCTCCACACCCGTCTGCGCGGACGCCTCCGCCACGCAAACGATCTCAATTGCCGCCGCGCGTACCTTGAAATTTATTTCCACATGATTCAACCCCAACGGATGACACAGCGGAATCAACTCGCTCGTGCGCTTCGCCGCCTGGATCCCCGCCACCTGCGCCACTGTCAGCACGTCCCCTTTCGGCAGCGCGTTCCGTTTCAACGCCCGGATAGTCGACGGCGCGCAAACCAGTTTGCCTTCCGCAGTCGCGATACGCCGTTGCACCGGCTTGGCGCCCACATTCACCATACGCGCCTCGCCGGCGGCGCTCAGGTGCGAAAACTTTTTAGCTCGTTTCATCAGTGCGTTTTAAAGATTCGTCGGTAAATAATCAACCTTCGTGCCGGCGGCTATCGGACCGGTGTTGGCAGCGACTCGTATCAACGCATTCGTTTCCACCAGGCACGTGATGTCGCCAGAGCTCGCCCACGCCAGCGGATGCAATCCTGCCGCATCCAGCCGCGCCGGCCAAAGAGTTTCGCGCGGATTCGGCGCCTCGTCCAATTTCGCCGCCAGCATCCCATGCGAATACGGCTTCGTCTTCTGGCCGATCATCTTCGCCAATGCTTCAGCAATGAACACCTGAAAGCACACGAAATGCGATAGCGGATTTCCCGGAATGCCGAACGCCGCACGCGGTCCATTCACCCCAAAGATCAACGGACGACCCGGACGCACATTGACCTGGTTAAACACAACCTCAAATCCCAGCCATTCCAGCAAAGGCCGCGTGAAATCCTTATCACCCACGCTCGCGCCGCCAGACACCAACACCAAATCCGCTCTACCGATGACAGCGTGTGGATTGCCAATCTGCGCTTTCGCCCGCTCGAAATCTTCCGGCAGATGTTCGTGATGCACCTCACAACCAAATCTATCCAGCAAACCGCGTATCAAAATCGAATTACTGTCGCGTATCTGTCCCGGCTTCGGCGTCTTATCCGGCGCGACGATTTCGTCCCCCGTCGTGAAATGGATCACCCGCAGGCGTGGACTGACCATCGGTTTCGCGCAGCCCACCGTCGCCAGCAACGCCAGTGTGCCGGCATCCAATCGCGCACCCTCGCGCACCAGCAATTGCCCAACGCGCATATCTTCACCACGTTTGCGAATATTCACTCCACTCTCGCGTTTCGTGATGCGGATTTGCTCTCCGGTGCGTTCCACGTGTTCCTGCATCACGACCCGCACGCCATCGCACGGCAGCGCCGCGCCCGTGGCGATACGCACCGCTTCGCCGGTCTTAAGTTCACGCGGCTTCCAATCAGCGGCGTGGATTGTGTCAACGACTCGAAAAACCTCCGACGAATCATTTTGCAGAACCGCATAACCATCCCGCGTCGAGCGGTCCGACGACGGCAAATCTTCCGTAGCGCTGACATTTTCGCGCAACACACACCCAATCGCCTCACTTAGTGAAACACGAACCGCCGGCAACGCCTGGCACCGGGAACTGATCTCTATGCGCGCCTCGTCAAGCGACCGCAAGGTAGGGCGGGCAGTCCCCTGCCCGCCGCCAACGCGTTGAGATGTCGCAATATTTTCAACCAACCCCCTGCGCTTCCAGATCGGCACATCCTGTTTCAGCCGGTCCATGAATTTAGCCAGCAACGCAATTCCCTCGGCCCGATGCGCCGACGCGATACCGACATAGATCGCCGCATCCCCGATCGGAATGACACCCGTGCGATGGATCACTTTTGCCGCCAGACACGAATGGCTCCCGGAAAGCTCCGTAAGCAATCTCCGGATTTCCCGCTGTGCCATCTCCGGATACGCCTCGTATTCCAGCGCAGAAATCCGGTCACCGTTCTCTTCACCGCGAACCACCCCCCGAAATTCAATCCACGCCCCATGAACACCCACCGACCGTGGCGGGGAAATTTTCTCCGCGATGGGCTCTTGCACCAGTTGGATGTCGATTTCCATGAACAAAATTCCGTTTAACCACCTGAGACCGGAGGAATCAAGGCGACCTCATCGGTGTTCAGGAACTGCGTCCTGGCATCGGCATATTCCCAATTGCGCGCGAGCCGCACATTCGCCCGATGCGCCGCCAGCTCAGGGAACCGCTGCACCAATTCCGCCCACAGTTTCTCCACATCCAGCGGCCCCGACGGCGCGAGCTCGACCGAATCACATCCGGTCACATCTTTGAGTTGGGCAAAAAACAGCACGCGCATGACGCATTGAAAGTTATTTAGCCGCTTCAACCAACAATTTTCCTCCGGCAAAGATCAGGACCGCCGCCAATACCCGGCTGAACGTCACCGTGCTCCAGCGGCGCGCGCCATAGTGCGTGCCCAACAATGCTCCGATCACCGCTGGCAATGTCAGCCAGAGCAGCGGCCCGGCATGGGTGATCTTTTCCCAACTGGTCGCAACGAGTCCGGAGATAGAATTCAAAACAATAAAGCCGGCCGCAATCCCACCCGTGGTCTTTGGTTTGACCCAACGCAGCAGAAACAGCACCGGGCTTAGAAACACCCCCCCGCCGATGCCCGTAAGTCCCGCCAGAAAACCCAGCACCGCTCCAATGACAAGCGCGAGGGGCCATAGAAACTTTCGAAGGGGAACATCGTCATTCTGCCAGCGCGACCGAAAAATGAGGATAACGCCCGCCAGCGCCAGCACGGAGCCAAGCACTAGTTTATAGACCTGCACACTGACATGCACCTTCCCACCCAACCACGCGCAAGGCACCGACGTCAGCAGGAAAACCAACAACACCTTCCAATCCGAATGCCCCGCCCGCGTAAAACGCCACCAGCCAACGCTCGCGACCAGGATGTTCGCGATCAGGACTGCCACGCGCGCCGACGCCGGTGCGATGCCCAGCAACGCCAGCGCCGCGAGATAACCCGTCGCACCGCCATGTCCCACCGATGAATAGAAAAAAGCGATCGTGAAAACGGCGGCCAGCAAAATCGCCCAGTTGAGTGGTGTAAGGTCGAGCATTTTTTAAAAATGTTTAATTTATTTGGAAAGACGATAAAAGCGCTGTGGCCGGTTAGTGATATCGAAATCATCAAAACGAATCAATCCCGCGCCATCCGCCGTGACTGAACCCAACCCCTGCCAGTCAGGAGCCGCCAGATTGGTGGTTGTCAGAACCCGATACTGCACTTCCGCCGAACCTTCGCCCAGAAGACGGAGACCACCACCAGAAAAGTTGCCCGAAACGATATTCAGCGGCGGCGCCGGGATCGCCGTGACCAAAATTTTTGGCTGGTTGGTTCGACCAAAATTATATGAATTGAACAGATAGCAGACCTGCGTATCCGCCGCATAAAACCTGAGCGAGACGAGTCCATTGGTGATGATGTCCGATACAAAACCGGATTTCACCGGCAACGACCACGCCACCCGGGCGTTATCGCCCGGCGGCAAATAAGAATTCGTGCAAAGGACCTCGTGCAGATTCGTGAGCAGGTCCGGCAATGAACTATAGGTGATTCCGTCCGTCGTCGGGATGCTGGGATTACCCGTTCCCTCGTCCCAAGCATCCGTCGTCAGCCATTCGATGACAAAATTGCCACTGGCGACCTTGGGGAAGATCGGGTTATTCGGTTGTTCACCAGCTCCGCCGAAGTTGCTCGCGAAACTGAGCGAAACGCTGCTGATGACCCAGTTGTTCGTCCCGTAGGTGGAATTGAAAAGGTTCGTCGCGCCCGAGATATCAAATCGCATCACAGTCTGAAATTCACCCTTCAGTGAATTGGACGGCGCAATCACCAGGTTTCCCGCGCCGCCGTAATTGTTGGCCGTGAGGTCGCTGCCCAGAATATTGCTCGCGGAACCAGTGGCCACAAACGCATCCGCCACACTGATGTTCGTATACGTGACCTGACCCGAAACCGCTCCGGCCATCAACAATACCGCGATGAACCACGCAGCTCTCACAATTTTTTGCGACGCAGGAGCAGGCCGCCTGCAGCGATGAATCCAAGGCTGATCACCGTGGGCTCCGGAACCGCCGTCACGACAAGCTGGGGATTGCCCGAAGCAAAAGTGCGCGAGTTGAACAGGTAGCTGATCTGGTTATCCGCCGCAAAAAAGTAGAGCGAAACGTCGCCACCCGTCATGGCATCAGTGACCAGGCTGCTATCCAGTGTCAGTGAGAAATTTGTGTAAACACCCGTACCCGGCGGCGCGTATCCAAACGTGCCCACGGAGGTGGAGCCCTGCGAAAACAGGTCTGGAATGGAATTGAAGCTCACAAAACTATTCGTGGGAAAACCCGCGGTGCCATTCCCGTTGCCGGTGCCTTCCACCCAACTGTCGTTCCCCAGCCAGTCCACCCCAAAAAGGCCACTAGTGATAGGCGTGAAAAAAGCCCCCGGCGGATTGGCCCCAACGGTCCCAAAATTACTGGATAACCGCAGTGTCAATCCCGTGATATGCCAGCCACCCGTGCCGTACGTCGTATTGAACTGGCTGACGGCGCCGCCAAGGTTGAACTTGATGACGCTATCCAATTCGCCCTTGGGCGATGACGCCGGAGCGATCGCCAGAGTGCCCGCCCCGCCAAAATTTGTGCTGGGCACTCCCGCCGCCAGGAATGCGTCTGCCGTCGTATTCCCGATGGTGAACGATGTGTCTGCACGTGAAACCAGCGGCAGCAAAAGGATGCTGCCCAGGAGAAGTGCTATTATTGTGAACTTGTTTTTAGTTTTCATGAGTTGAATTTTTATAAGTTGCGCGGGTTCTGATTAGAGTTGGACTACGGGGAAAAACAACGCGCCTGGACCGTTGGTCTGGGTGCCAAATTCGAGCAGAAAATCCTGCACTTTGGTTGATAGTAAAAAATCCGCCAGCGCCTTCGCCCCCACCACATTCGCGCCGTGAACTTTTTTAGGGTTGGCTTCCATGACGATGAATGGGCGCCGCATCTCCGGATCGTCTTTGACCAGAACCTCCATCCCGCTGGGGTTCATTTTCGCAAAACGAGCCGGGATATAACCCACCACCACGTAGGCCTCATTGGTGCGGGCGAATTGCAAAATATTCCACTTGGAAACCGTGTCGTCTTTTATCACCCATTCGCCCTTGGTGTCCACTCCCGCGCGCGCACACAGGTTATGGACGAGTTCCCGGCTGCCGATCCCCTGGAAATCGATGAACCTGGACTTCGCCGCCGCTATCTGGCGCAAGGCCAGTGCGCCATTGGTCATCCCACGCACATGCGCCGGGTCATCAGGTGGACCAACGATGCACAATTCATTGCGTGTCCACGGGCGCATGTTCACGCCAAACCCGTCGGCCACAAGGTCGGTCGTGATGTCGCCGGAATGCATCGTCAGCAGATCCACTTTCCCGGCGCGCATTGCCTTGTCCAAATCCGGCCGCGGCCCCGTCACGACGAGTTCCACGTGATAACCGCTGTCGGCCTCGAACATCTTAACGATCTCCGGCCACAATCCGGTCATCGTCATGCCGCCGATTACGGCGCAGCGAACAACATGCGCATCCGCCGGCGCCTCTACTTTTTCACTGCACGACACCGCCAACAGCAATGAAAGCATCGCCAGGAGAATGAATCGTTTATTTTTCACGTCTTCAGTAGATGATGGCTTGCGCGTCACTCGTCGTGCCGGTCAGCCAGCGCACATCGTCGTGCCTGGGGTCACCGACGCCGCACCCCACATAAGACCCGGCAAACGACACCACCTGCCCGGCCAGAAACAGCAGGTTTACGCGGTCCGCATGCCGCGCCACCGGGCTATATGATTTTGGCGAAGGAAACGTTGAAGCATAAGGTCCAAGCGCATCGGCCATCGTGACCACATTGGCTGGCTGGATGACTTCGCCGAATTTGCTCGCGCGCGGCAGTGACCACGGCGACAGATTCATGTTCATGCAATAAGGCAGAAAATAGGTCTCCCCCGGGTCATTGGCGGTCGGGCAAATAAAGACCGATTGATCATGTGCGGCCGGCTTTTTCCCGGCATTCACCAAAGTCTGAAAAGTCTCACTGCCGAAATACGGTGGCAGCGCATTGAACCAGTCATCGGGACGATCTATCTGAAACAAGACCTGCACGCCCTGGCCGCGCCGGGGCAAATAGTCATCGTTATCGTCCGCATACATCCGGTAGGTGAGTCCCCATTGATGCAGGTTGCTGGCGCATTGGGTCGTGCGTGACCGGTCTTTTGCACTGGCCAGCGAAGGCAAAAGCAGTGCCGCCAAAATCGCGATGATGGCTATCACAACGAGTAATTCAACCAGCGTGAAGGCATAGCTTGCTTTTACAGAAGGGGCAGATTCCATCCGGGTGGTAATCCACCATATCCGTTATATTTTGTCAAATATAACGACAGTTGAACGTGATTTTCAGCCTGAAGTTATTTGCGAAGAAGTTTTTGCAAGCCACGCCAGCCGGCTTGAGCGCCTTTGTGAGCGCCGGCATCCATCTGTTGATATAACGCCAGCACGCGGCCGCCCGTCGGCGTCAGTTCCGCCCCACCGCGCTCCTGCCCGCCCCGCGTGGCGGTGACGAGCGGTTCTCTAAAGCAGCCGTTCATGGTCTGCACCAATTTCCACGCGCGCATATAGGACATATCCATGTGCCGCGCGGCATCACCGATGGAGCCGGTCTCCGCGATCAACGCCAGCAATTCAGCTTTGCCCGGCCCAAACGCGATCTGTCCTCCGACATGTATCCTTAGCCGTGGAACGACCGATGGCTTAACTGCTTTTGATTTTTTGGGCATGATTTCAATCCACTCGCAGAACCCCGTTGGTAAGAATTTTCGCGCGCAAGCCGCCGCAGCCGCACAACGCCGCTTCCGCTCCCGGCGCAATGGCGTGATTCATCCAGAGGCAGGGCTTGCACTCTTCCGTCCCCAGGAACCGGATTCCCTGGATCTCAAATTCCTTCCCCACGAGGGTGCTGAGTTCCACGCCCCTGATGACAACATTCCGCCGTGTCACCCCGGCATTCTTCCCGGTGACGTTCAGCGCGCGGCAAACTTTGTCAAAAGCATCCTGCGAAATGAAGGAAACCTGGCTGATGCTGTCCTCTTTGAAATCGAAAAACCTGTCCCCACGCAGTCCCTTGCCCGCAACACACTCGACATCCTTCACCTCAAACGTGGGCGCTTCGCCCGGCGGCCTGCCTTTATGCCCATAAAAATTATGTCCCGGCGAAATAAAAATCTGCACCACGCGGATTTGGCCGGAAGCACTCATGGTCACCACTTTTTCCGATTGACCAACAACAGATGTTCGCAGGCGAGCACCGTCTCACCGCGCTGGTTTAAGACTTCCAAGGCCTCGACCACCACGCCGTGTTCCGGCTTTTTGTGGTCGCGCTTTTCTTTGATGGTCACTCGGCTCTTGATGGTATCGCCGATAAAAACCGGCTTGATGAAGCGCAGCCGGTCATAGCCGTAGCTGAACGCCACCGGGTTGATCTCCCCCGCCGTCATGCCCACCGCGACGCTAAAGATGAGTGTCCCGTGTGCAATACGTTGGCCAAATGACTGGGTTTTGCACCATTCCGCGTCCATGTGGTGCGGGTAAAAATCACCGGTCTGGCCCGCGTGCAGGACGATATCCGCCTCCGTGATGGTGCGTCCGGTGGTCTCCCGCAGGTGGCCGATTTCATAATCCTCAAAGTATTTTGGCATTGCTGATGGCAGTTTATGTATTGGATTGGATTTTACAAACGAAATGCCTTTCCCAATCATCGCGGCGTGAAATTCCTCGTAACCGGCGGGACCGGGTTTATTGGCTGGCGGGTCGTGCGCAATCTTTTGCAACGGCAGATCCCCGTCGTCGTCGGCGAATTACACGTGGATGATGCCGCCAAAGCCAAATTGCCCGGCGCTACCTTTGCCTCGCTGGACGTCTCCGACTCCAATTCCGTCAAAGCCGTTTTCCAGAAACATCCCGATATCACCCATGCCATCCATCTCGCATATCTGATGAGCGCAGAGGTCGAGGCCAACATGCATCTCGGCGCGAGTGTAAATGTGCTGGGCATGATCAACATGTTCGATGCCGCCGTCCGGCAAAAACTCACCCGCCTGGTCTTCACCAGCAGTGAGACGTATTACGGGGCTTCTCAAAAAATTTTTGGCGACCGCGACGTGCTCGAAGATGACTTCGCGCCGCCGTCGGAACATTTTTTCACGTATGGTATGATGAAGGTGCTGAACGAATTCATCGCCCAAAAATACGTCAAGAAACACGGCGTCAGCATTGCCTGCACCCGTCCGCCGGTCGTGTTCGGCTACGGACGCAAGCGCGGTTCGGTGCTGTGGGCGGAAGATTTCGCCACCCTGCCCGCGCTCGGCAAACCGGTCACGCTCCCCTTCCCTGCTCACACGATGGATTGCTGGATCTACGTGGACGATTGTGCAGAGCAACTGATCAGGCTCGCGCTCAATCCACGGGTTTCGCATTTCGCGTATAACAATGGCGGCGAAGCCGTCACCGCCGCTGAACTGGCGAAGATTGTCCGGCACTGGCTGCCGGATGCGCAAATTTCTTTCGATGAATCCAAACCGACTACGCCGCTGATCGACCGCATGAGCGGTGCCCGGTTGGACAATGAGATTAACTTTAAACCGCGCCCGCTCGCCGAAGGCGTTCGTGCGCATATCAACGAAGCCAGAATGTCCGCAGGGCTAAAACCAGTATGATTTTATTTCAAAATCTAAGTAGCCGCCGACGTCAGTCGGCGCAAACTATCGCATTCCAGTATCAGCGCGGACTGACGTCCGCGACTACCCATAAAGAACTATGAAACATTTTCGAAATACCGTCGTCGGCAGTTATCCCCGCCCGGGCAAGGTCGAGGACACACTCAAGAAACCCACGCTCAACCAAGCCGAAGTGGACGAACTCATCCGTTGGGCCGCCGGCGACCAGGCCTCGCTCGGTCTCGACGTCATCACAGATGGCGAGGGCTATCGCGAGAACATGTATTATTTCTACCAGAAGCGTCTCGACGGCGTATCGATGGAAAACATGCCCAAGAAAACGTTCGGCACCGCTGGCTTCGGCATCGAATGCGCGCGCGTCGTCGGCGAAATCAAAAATCCCCGCTGCAACCTCGCGCACAATTGGAAGATCGCCCGCTCAGTCGCGCCCAAAAACGTGCAGGTCAAACAAACGGTCACCGGCCCGCATGTGCTCACGCGCTTCAGCGTGAACGAACGACCGGATTTGTATCCCGATGAACAATCACTCTGCCGCGCCTATGCAAAAATTCTGGGTGATGAATTGCGCGAGGTCATTGCGGCCGGTTGCGAATTCATCCAGTTCGACGAACCTATGTGGACTGAAGCGCCGGAGCAAAGTGAATGGGCTGCTGGCATTCTGAACGAACTCATTGATTCACTTCCCAAAGTGCGGGTGGGCCTGCACGTCTGCGGCGGCAATCCGCGTCGTAAACGTGTTTACTTCACTAAATATACGGACCTCGTCCCCGCGTTCAGCAAAGTGAAGATCAACGAGGTTTCGCTCGAACATTGCACCTTGAGCTACGACTTGATGACCTTGTGGGACAAATGGAAATTCAAAGGCGACCTCGCATTAGGCGTCATCGACCAGCGCAGCGACGGCATCGAAACCACCGAAGTCATCCGCAAACGCGTAGAGCCTGCGCTCAAACATTTCCCGCGCGAACGTCTCGTGTTGACCAGTGAATGTGGTTTTGGCCACGTGCCGCTGGATATCACGCGCGCGAAATTGAAGGCCCTCGTGGAAGCCTGTCATACTCTCTGACATGAAACCGCTCGAAGGCCTGCTCGTCCTTGATTTCTCGCAATTCCTGGCTGGTCCCAGCGCAGCGTTGCGCCTGGCCGACCTCGGTGCGCGTGTCATCAAGATTGAGCGTCCCGGCACCGGCGACATCTGCCGCCAGCTTTACATCACCAACCTGAAGCTCGATGGCGATAGCACGCTGTTCCATTCCATCAATCGCAACAAACAAAGTTTCGCCGCCGATCTCAAGAATCCGGCACACCTTGCGAGTGTTAAAAAGCTCGTCGCGAAGGCCGATGTGCTCATCCAGAATTTTCGACCCGGCGTGATGGATCGCATTGGCCTCGGTTACGAGGAAGTTGCCAAACTGAGTCCGAAACTCGTGTACGGCATCGTCACTGGCTACGGAACCACCGGCCCGTGGGCGGATTTACCCGGGCAAGACCTGCTCGCGCAGAGCCGCAGCGGCCTCGCATGGTTGAGCGGTGATGCCGACCGTCCGCCAACACCGATGGGACTCTCTGTTTGCGACCTCGCCGCCAGCACACATCTGGTGCAAGGCATTCTCGCCTGCCTGGTGCGTCGCGGTGTTACCGGCCACGGTGGTAAAGTGGAAGTCAGCCTGCTGGAATCCATTTTGGACCTCCAATTTGAACTCACCACAACGTTTCTCAATGACGGTGGAAAATTACCACAGCGCAGCTCGGTCAATAACGGCAATGCCTATCTCGGCGCGCCTTATGGAATTTATGCAACAGCAGATGGATTTCTCGCGCTCGCGATGGGTTCCGTCATCACACTTGGCGGGTTACTCGAGTTACCGGCGCTGACAACGTACACGAATCCGGAATCCTGGTTCACACAACGTGACGAGATCAAAGCCCTCATCCGCGAGCACCTGAAAACTCATCCGACTCAATACTGGCTCGACCGACTCGTGCCCGCCGATTATTGGTGCGCGGAAGTCATGAGCTGGCGCGATTTGTTCCAACACGCCGCCTTCGCGCAGTTGGATTGGGTCATGGAGGTCAAACGTGAAGATGGCCCCACCATGAAAACAACGCGCTGCCCCATTACCATCGACGGCCATCGCTTCAAGTCGTCGCTCGGCGCACCACGCGTCGGCCAGCACACCGATAAGATCAAAGCTGAATTTGGACTATGAAGATCATCGACACGCATCAGCACCTGATTTATCCGGACAAACTGAACAATCCGTGGACGAAAGACGTTCCCGCTCTGGCCCATAAACCTTTCCGCGTTGAAGAATATCGTGTAGCCGTCCGCGGCACCGGTATCTCCGAAACACTGTTCATGGAAGTGGATGTGGTCGAACCACAGATCAAAGCGGAGACCGATTTTTTTCTGAAGCTGGCGGGCGACCCGCAATCCGGCATCGTCGGCGTGCTTGGCAATTGCCGACCCGAACATGCGGATTTTCCAAAATATCTGGAGTCGGTCTTGCATCCAAAGCTGAAAGGATTGCGGCGGATTCTCCACGTTGTTCCAGATGAACTGTCCCAAACCCCATTGTTCGCAAAAAATCTTTCACTTCTCGCGAAACATAACCTCACATTTGATCTCTGTCTGCTCGCACGGCAATTACCCATCGGTGCCAAACTCATCAAACAACTGCCGAACCAGCAATTCATCCTGGACCATTGCGGCGTGCCGGACATCAAGGCTGACGCACTCGACCCGTGGCGGCAGCACATCCGCGACCTGGCAAAATTCCCAAATCTCGCGTGCAAGATTTCCGGGGTAGTTGCTTATTGCGACCCCAAAAACGTGACTGTCGCTGCGATCCGCCCCTCCGTCGAACATTGCATCGAATGTTTCGGTTGGGAACGCGTGGTGTTTGGCGGTGATTGGCCGGTGTGCAATGTCACCTCGTCGCTGGGAGCCTGGGTGGCGATTCTCAAAGAGATGGTGGCCAAAGAATCTCCGTCAAATCAGGAAAAACTGTTCGCCAAGAACGCGGAACGGATTTATCGCGTCAAGCAATCATCTTGAGCAGCTTCGACCCAAAATCACTTCAGCAGACCTGGCCGCGACCTGCGCAGCCAAAACCGATCGTCATCATCGGTTCTGGCGATATCGTCCGTGACGCTCACTTGCCGGCTTACAAAAAAGCCGGCTTTCCGGTCGCGGGCGTCTACGACCTGGATATCAAAGTTGCCGAAGCTCGCGCACGGGAATTCAATCTGCCGCATGTGTTCCGTTCCATTGCAGAAGCGGCCGCGGTTCCGGGGGTTGTCTTTGACGTGGCCACGCCACCTAAAGCGCATGAGTCGGTTTTAGAACAACTGCCCGATGGCGCCGCGGTCATTATCCAAAAGCCGATGGGCCGAACGCTCGAAGGCGCAGCGCGCATCCGGGATGTATGCCGCCGCAAGCACCTTAAGGCCGCCGTGAATTTTCAATTACGCTTCAGCACGTTCATGCTGGCGGTCCGGGATCTAATCCAGCGTGGAGAGCTTGGCGAGATTGTTGATGTAGAAGTCCGGTTAAACCTGCAAACGCCTTGGGATGTCTTCCCTTTCCTCCTGGAAGAGCTGCGCGTGGAAATCTTGCTGCATAGCGTCCATTATCTCGACCTTATCCGGTCATTCCTCGGCAATCCATCCGGCGCATATGCCCGCTCGGTGAAGCATCCCAAATTCCCCAAACTCGCCAATACGCGTTCCAGCATCATTCTCGACTACGGCGAGATGATCCGTTGCTGCCTCACATTAAATCATTGTCATTCGTTCGGCACAAAACACATTGACGCCGCGTTCCGCATCGAAGGCACCGAAGGCTGCGCTATTGCCACGCTGGGCCTGTTGATGGATTATCCGCGCGGGCGTCCGGACAAACTTGAGGTGTTCCCCCGTTCTTTGAAGGAATGGGTGGACGTTCCGCTGACCGGCGGATGGTTTCCCGATGGATTCATCGGCACAATGTCTAACCTGCAACGCTTCGCCAGTGGCGAAGACAAAAAACTGGTTTCATCCGTGGAAGATGCCTATCAGACCATGCAACTGGTAGAAGCTTGTTACGTATCCAGCGAACATGGCGGAACCAAAATGGAGAATTTAAAATGAAAATAATTCGTTACGAAAACAGACACGGTGAGGCCGGTTATGCGGCCCAACAACATGACGGAACCGCCCTAAAACTTACCGGCGATATCTATCACACCCCGCATGCGACTGGTGAAAAAGCCGACGTAGCCGAACTGCTCGCCCCGATTGTGCCCACAAACATCATCTGCATCGGGCTTAATTACCGCCAGCATGCCGCTGAAACGGGCGCGAAGATTCCGGAGTTTCCCATCGTGTTCTTTAAGTCCACCGGCGCATTGCAGCATCCCGGTGAGCCGATCCTGATTCCTCATCACCTGAAAAGCGACGAGGTGGATTACGAATGCGAGCTGGCCGTGGTCATCGGCAAGACCTGTAAAAACGTTTCGCGGCAACAGGCATTGGACCACGTTTTAGGTTACACGTGCGCTAACGACGTGAGTGCACGGGACTGGCAGATCAAGCGCGGCGGCGGCCAATGGTGCCGCGGAAAAACCTTCGACACGTTCTGCCCGCTCGGTCCAGTGCTGGTTACCCGCGACGAAATCCCGAATCCCAATGTACTGCACATCCGGACCTATCTTAATGGACACACGATGCAGGATTCGAACACGGGCGACATGATTTTTGATGTGCCGACGCTCATCGAGTTTTTGAGCGGCAGCACCACGCTCGTACCCGGCACGATCATCTTGACCGGCACGCCGCAGGGCGTGGGCATGGCACGCAAACCGCCAGTGTGGTTGAAATCCGGGGACTCGGTCAGCATTGAGATCGAGAAGATTGGCACACTGACAAATCCCGTTGCCAACGAATCACCTTAGTCCGCATACTCCGCGCACCCATGAATCCCGTATCCGCAAATCCCCTGCTAGGTGTCGGCATGCATGCCATCGGCGCCATGTTTGCCTCGGCCTGTTACACGCCGCAAAAGCGCGTCAAAGGCTGGTCCTGGCAAACATATTGGCTGGCCCAGGCGGCAGTCTGTTGGTTTTTGCTGCCGATCATTGGCGCGTACCTGACGATTCCCGATCTCATGAACGTCCTGCGAAACTCCCCGCACGATGCCATGGTCAAATCATTTCTCCTGGGAATTGGTTACGGTGTGGGTGGCACGGCCTTTGGCATTGCGATTCGTTATATTGGATTTTCGCTGACCTACGCCATCGCCATCGGGCTTTCCACTGTCCTGGGCACATTGATTCCCCCGCTGGTAAAAGGCACCCTGGGCGACACGCTCAGCAAACCGGGCGCAACCTGGGTCATCGGTGGCATGGTGGTGGGTCTCATCGGCATCGCCATCACCGGCGCGGCCGGACGCATGAAAGAGAACGACCTGACGGCGCAAAAAAATCGTGGCGATTTTTCGCTGGTCACGGGATTGATCATTTCCATCGTGGCCGGTGTGCTTTCGGCGGTTTATGGCTTTTCCCTGGAAGCCGGGCAGCCCATCGCCGATGTCGCTACCGCGCACGGCGCGGGCATCTGGGCCGGGAACGTCGTTTATATCTTTTCGAACACCGGTGCCTTTTTAACGACCGCCACCTATTGCCTCTATCTGCACGCCAAGCACAAAACTCTCGGCGAACTCGTTGAACTCCCCGCCGGCACCGAAAAAGCCGCGCTGCCCGTGAACATTTTCATGGCCATCCTCACGGGCTGTTTCTGGTACGGCCAATTCTTCTTTTACAATCTCGGCCATGTGCACATGGGCAATTTCAAATTCACCAGCTGGGCCATCCACATGACGATGCTGGTGCTGTTCAGCAGCGTGGTGGGGGTCATCCTGCGCGAATGGCGTGGCTGCCGGCGCATCACCCATCAGGCGATCGGTTTTGCGCTCGTCATCCTGGTCGGCGCGGTGATGTTGCTCACTTACGGTAACAAAAAAGGAAGTGACGCTGAAGAAGCGGCGAAAGCCGCGGCACCGGCAGCCCAAACCACCCAATGACCATCACAGGCCGATGATGGCCGGGTCGCCATAGAGCGTGAACAAACCCGCGCGGGCGATTTTCACATCCATCAACTGGCCGCGATGACGTTCGCCACCTTCGAACACCACGATCTTGTTACAGCGGGTGCGGCCGGATAGCCGCGCGGCATTGTTCTTACTCGGGCCTTCGACCAGAATCTGCATCTCGCGCCCAACGAACGTCGCGTACTTGCGCGCGCCGATTTCGTTGATCAGTTCCAGCAGCCGATGGTTTCGCTCTTCGCGAATCTCCTGCGGCACCTGGTTGGGCATCACAGCAGCCGGTGTGTCCTTGCGCTCGGAATATTTGAAAATAAACGCGTTATCGAACTCCACTTCACGCGCGAGTGACAACGTTTGCTCGAAATCCTCTTCGGTCTCACCGGGAAAACCCACGATGATGTCCGTCGTAATGCCGATACCCGGTCGTGCCTGGCGAAGTTTTTTGATGATGCCGACAAAGCGTTCCCGCGTGTAACCGCGATGCATGAGCTTGAGCATGCGGTCGCTGCCGCTCTGCAAGGGGATATGGGCGCTCTCGACCAGCTTGGGCAGGCGCGCGTAGGCCTCGATCAAATCATCGCCATAACCTTTTGGATGCGGTGACGTGAAACGGATGCGTTCCAGGCCTTCAATGGCATGAACTTCATCTAGCAGTTGGACAAAGGCGGATTTGCCATCGCGTTGCGGGATGTCGCGCTTGCCGTAGCTGGTCACGATCTGACCGAGCAGCGTGATTTCCTTCACTCCCTGGGATACGAGTTCGCGGCATTCCTCCACGATGCCGGAAATTGACCGGCTGCGCTCTTCGCCGCGCGTGTAAGGCACGATGCAAAAGGTGCAATATTGGTTGCAGCCCTGCATGATGCTCACGAACGCGCTCACAGATTTTTTTGCGCTGCCATTGATGACGTGCTCACGGATGGTCGCTTCGCTCCCCTGCTCTTCCGCGATATCCACGATCTTTTCCCGACGACCCTTGAGGATATCGTCTAAATAATCTGCGGTGCGATGAAATTTTTGCGTACCGATGACGAGGTCCACGTCCGGCAATTTATCGATCAGCTCTTTGCCGCGGCTTTGCGCCATGCAACCCATGAAACCGAAAATCTGCCCGGGGCGTTCCTTGCGGGCCACGCCGATGACGTTGGACATCTTGCTGATAGCTTTTTGTTCGGCGAAATCCCGGACGCTGCAAGTGTTGAGGAGCACCACGTCCGCCGCGTGTTCGGAGGGCGCGAGCGTGTACCCCTTGGCCACAAGCTGCGCGGCAACGGCTTCGCTATCGCGCTCGTTCATCTGGCAACCGTAGGTCTTTATAAATACGCTTGGCATGATCAATTGCGCGTTAGTCCCACAAAATTCTTCAACAATTGCAGACCCACCTTCTGACTTTTCTCTGGATGGAATTGTGTGGCAAAAACATTATCGCGCCAGATGGATGATGCGAACGACTCGCCGTACGTCGTGCGCGTTGCCACGATTGAGGCATCCACTGGTTGCGGATAAAAACTGTGGACGAAATAGACGTAATCGCCGTTATTGATGCCACGATAGAGCGGGCAATCCATGCGCGTGATCTCCAGTTGGTTCCAGCCGATCTGGGGGATTTTAAGGCCGTTCTTCTCCGCGAAACGAACGACCTTGCCCTGGAAAATTTCCAGGCCAGCGGCACAACTATTAAATTCCTCGCTCGATTCAAACAATGCCTGGTAACCGACGCAGATGCCGAGGAAAGGTCTCCCATTCTCGATAAATTTCTGCGCGGCATCCAGCAAACCCTGCTGGCGCATCGCATGGATGCAATCATCAAAGGCGCCCACACCGGGCAGTACCATGCCGTGCGCATCGCCGATTTCAGAGGGCGATTTCACGAGACGTACGTCCGCACCCACCTTGAGTAGTGCCTTGTGCACACTGCGCAGGTTGCCGGAGCCATAATCGAGCAAAGCAATCACCAGACTATAATAATTGATGTTCCGGCGGATTTAAAGGGAATCTGGGCGGGTCAGCGGCGGAGAAATTTCGCCACGGCTTCAGTACGGGTGCGGACCTGGAGTTTTTCGTAGATGCGGCGGATGTAGGTATGCACGGTTTCGTAACTGATGCCGAGCTTGTCCGAGATCTCTTTGTACATCAGCCCCTGGCTCAGGAGGTCGAGCACCTGTTGTTCGCGTTCGGAAAGATTTTCTGTGGCCGACACCGATTCTGCGGATCGTTGGAAGGATTGCACCACCTTGCGGGCAATGTGCATGGTCATGGGCGAACCGCCGCGCTGCACTTCTTTGATGGCGTCCAGCAATTCCTTCGTGGGCGTCCGTTTGAGCATGTAACCGCTCGCGCCGGCGGCGAGCGCGTTGAAAATATTTTCCGTGTCTTCGTACACGGTCAGCATCATCACCTGCGTTTTGGGCAATATCTGTTTCAATTGTCGCACGCACTCGACACCATTCATGCCGGGCAGATTGATATCCATTAGGACCACTTCAGGCGTGACGCCCGGCAATTCCTTTAATGCATCTTCTGCGCTCCCATATTGGCTCACACATTTAAAGCCATCGGCACGGCTCAGCACGCGCGCCAGTGTGCCGCGCAATTTTTCATTGTCCTCCACGATGGAAACAGTGATGGGCATTTTAAGCGGTTGGCCTCCCCAGCGGGACCGTGAACCTCACGATCGTGCCGCCGTTCGGACCGGGTTCGATTGCAAATTCTCCACGAATATCTTCCATCCGTTTTCGCATATTTCGCATGCCATTGCGCATCTTCGCGGCTTCCGGATCCATACCGCCCAGACCGCGTCCATTATCCTCGACTTCGAGAGTGAAGCGGCCAGGCAGCAAACGCAACCGGATGTGCGCCTCGCTCGCCTGCGCATGCTTCACAACGTTATTCACTGCTTCCTTGAATGCGAGAAAAACATTGTGACGAACTTCCGGCGGAATGGTGATGGCCGACAGATCCGGCGGCACATCCACGCGATACCGGATCTTCGCCATGGCCAGGTAATCCTGGGCGTATTTGCAGGCGTAATTGGCGATACCTTCCAGCGTGTCGTTCGAGGGATTGACGGCCCAAACTATTTCGTCCAGTGAACGGGTCGTCTCGCGCGCGGTCTGGTAGATCTGTTGCGCGTGCGACACGATTTCGTCCGGCGAATCCTTGTCATCCTCCGCCATTTCGCTCAACAAAGCGACCTGGGTGAGGTTAGCGCCGAGTTGGTCGTGCAGGTCACGCGCGATGCGGGCGCGCTCTTTCTCCAATTCCTCCTGCTGTTTCAAATACTGCACTTCGCGCTGCAGTTTCTGGGTTGAGATATAACGCACACTCCCGGCGATTCCCGCAATGACCACGATGATGACGAGGATCAGGAATACACGCGTCTGCCAAAAAAACGGCTGCACCGTCATCTCCAAAACACTAGCAACTGGATTCCACACCCCATCTTCATTACAGGCAGTCACGTGAAAACGATAATGGCCAGGTGATAGTTTTGGGAATCGGGCGATATGCTCGCTGACGATCTGTGGCCTGGTCGTATCGTCACCATCAATCCAGTACTTGAAACGAACGCCTTCCGGCGCCGAAAGATTCAGCGCTGTGTAGTCGATCTCCAGTTGTTCACTGCCCGGTGGAACGACAATGGCCTGATTCCATGCCGAATTGAGCCGGTTGGTTTTTTGTTGACGGCCTTCAACATAGACAGATTCGATCATGACGGCCGGCGGCCGCAGGTTGGGCTTTAATTCGGCGGGATCCACCGAAACCAACCCTTCAACAGTGGTGAACCAGAGCCTGCCATCGCTGGTTTGGCAGGTGGCCGGTTGTGACCCAAAGGAGCATTCACGCGTGGGCAAGCCATCGGTTTCCACATAAGTGCGGCATTCGATGGTTTTGGCAGCTCCGTTTGCGAAATCGTTCAGCGACGATTTTTTGATGCGCATCAATCCGAGATCTGAACCCAGCCACAGATAGCCGTAGGCATCTTCGATGATGTAAGCGATTTGATCGCTCGCCAGTCCCTCGTCGGACGAATATGCGGTCCATTTCCCATTGAAAAACCGCGCCAGGCCAAGGCCGGACGTCCCGACCCAGACTGCGCCATCGTTATCCGCATACAACGCGGAAATGCCGTTGCCAGGGAGTCCGCCGGGCTTGCTCTCATAAGACTCGAATTTTCCACTCCTGAGCACGTTTAACCCGCGGCTCTTTGTACCGAACCAGATATTGCCCCCCGGGTCCTCTGTGATAGCCGTGATGGTTCTTTCCGAAAGACCATTTTGGTCCGTGAAAACTGTCCAGCCCTGGGAACTGCGGCACCAAAGTCCCCCTTGAGTCCCAACCCACATCCGGGCTTCGCGATCTTCAAACATACAAAGGATCTGCCCCGGTAAAACCTTGGGCGGAATCGGGAGCGGAATCGGTAAAAAATGATTGATTTGCAATTGGAACAATCCTTCGTTGCCGGTTCCCACCCAGACACGCTGTTGGTGGTCCACCAAAATCGTCCGGGGATTCGAGCGACTGCCCACGGGATAATCCAGCACGTTATCTTTGTTCAAATAGGACGCGCCCCGGAAGCCGCCGAGCGCATTCAGCGTCATCCATAACCCGCCATTGCGATCCGCCACCACCGATTGTGCCACCCATGAATGGTCACCATCCGGCGAGATGAAGATTTTCTTTTTTACCCGGTTCAACCCCTTGCCATCGGTGCCAACCCATAGATTGCCGCCGTCGTCCACGCAGAGCGAAAGAACGTAGTCGGAAGATAATCCTTGTGGCAGGGAGATGTGCTGGGCAACTCCATTAGTGTTGTACCAATAAACGCCGTCGCCCAGGGTGCCGACGATCAGGTTTCCGTCGCGGTCTTCACACGCGCAGGCAACTGGCGCAGTATTCCAGGGATAGACACCAAAGTCCTTATCCACGCGACCCGCGGTGTATTTTTGCACACGGCCGTCCATCAGGCGCCAAACGCCGCCTTCCGCGCTGGCCAGCAGAAAGTCCAATCGTCCTGCAGAAATCGTCTGGTCAAATACAAACGCCGGGGGCTGGAAACCACCGGAGTGGAACGCAAACATGCCGGCAGCTTCGCCAATCCATATCGTGCCAGATTTTTCCGCGACGACCGTACGGCAAAACACGGAAGGCTGGCCCGGATCTGTTTTTGGTGGTGGGATGCTAAGCGAAAGCCGGTCGATTTTTCCGTTTTGATAACGCGCCAGGTCGGCATCAGCGGTGTAGAACCAGATCGCACCGGAAGAATCTTCACACGCCGCCATCAGCTGCCCTGCTCGTTCATCACGTCCCACTATAAAATTTGTGACCACCCCATTCTGCACCCTGGCGACGCCACCGATGTCCGTTCCGATCCATAGATTAGTCTTACTGTCTTCAAACAGGCGGACGATGCCATCGCTCCGCAAACCGGGCGTGTTATGTTGGTTAAACTTGGTGAAACGGTTGCCGTCAAAGCGCACGAGGCCTTTCAACGTGCCTAGCCAGAGATAGCCATCGTGGGTTTGGATGATGGAAACGACGGAGACCTGTAGTTTGTCCCTGGTGCCCCAGGAATCAATGATGAAGGGCGAATTCGTCCCGGCGGCGCGACCAGTCAACGCGGAAAGGGCAAACACGAGGACGCACAGCCATCGTCCTGCGCATTGAATTTTTCCGCGTTCATTCGCCATAAATTATCGACCGTGCCCCGCCGGATATAAAGGAGTTTGTCTGAAGATACAAACATCGAAACGCGGTTGGAATCATTTTTGGGGCGGAAAAACCAACGAATCGGGAACTGCGAAAAGGGGAAATACAATTTACCGCGAGGAAACACTTCGCGGCGCGCCGCATTTCCAGCAGGCTGCGGTTTGAGGAAGGGATTGTTCGCCGCACTTCGAACACGTCCAAACGGTCTTTTCTGCACGGGCGGCGGGAGGGGACGTGACCGGCACGTCATAGGAGGCGGATTGACCGCGGTTTTGACTCCAGACGACAAACCCCCGAACGAATTGCAGGCCACCGAATAGAATGGCACCCCAGGCAACGACGTAACTGCCACCGCCAGGGCCACTCGCCGCGCTATAGGTGGCCGCTGTGACAGCAATGCCGCCGATGCACCAGAGCGCACCGATGATCATCTGTCGTTGGGCAGCGTTTGGCTGGTTTCGTTGAAACGAGTTGGTTGTCCGGGGATTGTTGCGGCGATTCAGGATTTGCGCCCGTTCCTGGGCACTGACGGCTGCGAGCGCGTGCCCATCAACCGGGCAAGATGCTACGTTGTCATGGAATAGCCGGGCACAACTCGGGCATTTTTTCATGAAGGGTCAGGGTTGACGGGTCAATGACCTTTTTAGAGGACACTTCCTGAAAACGAAAGCTTTTTTAGTCTGTCCGATGCTTTCTCTCGGGCTTGGGCGCTGACAATTTCAAAAGATTCAAGCACGCGTTCTCAAAGTCTATGTTGGTATTCACTGAAACCATGATACCGGCCGTGACTGGAATGGCCTGCGACACAGTCGCATCTGCGAGTACGTTGCCTCCCTGGACGAGAATGAGCGTCTTGCCGATGTTGCGAGACGTCAGCTTTTCAAAGGCTGCCGCGTCCGAATCGAGGAGCTTGATAGTGACTTTGCGCTGCCCCTGGTCGGGCGCCACCATATCGAGCTTGGAAACGACGAGGCTGGGTTTCTTCTCCGCTTCAACGGATGCACCGGTGGGCGCTGGCTTGCTCAGGTAAAACGCGAGCGGTTCGGTCTTTTCCTTGTGGCGGCAACCACAAAGCAGCAGGACGATACCGAGCGTAATAAAGATTTGTGAGCGGCGCATAAATTTGATTCGAATCACAGAACGTGTCGTTCCTTCCTGCCCAGTGAAATAGCCCTTTTGAGAGGCAGTGTCCAGAGGGATTGGGGTGTGCATCCAGACGTCACACAAATTTCACTTGAAAGGCCATCAGAAGGACTTAGATTAGCATCACCCAATGAGAACTGGGCGCTCGTTCTTCGAATGAAGGCGGGCCGGCGGGTTTGGCGATGTTTATCGTGTGTAATCGTCAGACCCGCCGAATTTTTGCAGAATGGCCTGAAAAGTCCGCTTGCCTTTTGTTCACCCTTCCCGCCAACTTCATCCAGACATCCTAATGAATGTTCTTGTCACCGGTATTTGCGGCTTCGTCGGCAGCGCCTTGACCCGCGCGTTGCATGAGGCAGACTCGAGCCTGCGCATCTTCGGCGTGGATAATTTTATCCGCCCGGGCAGCGAATTGAACCGCCCAGAACTCGCGAAACTGGGCGTCAAGGTGGTCTACGGCGACCTGCGCAATGCGACGGACGTGGAAGCGTTGCCGAAAGCAGATTGGGTCATCGACGCCGCTGCCAACCCAAGCGTGCTTGCCGGTGTGGATGGCAAAACAAGCAGCCGCCAGTTGCTCGAACATAACCTGTGGGGGACGGTGAACGTTCTGGAGTATTGCAAGACCCACCATGCTGGATTGATTTTGTTGAGCACAAGCCGTGTCTATTCCATCAAGCCGCTGGCGGAACTCCCGGTAGAGGTTCACCACGGGGCATTTCATCCCAAGACAGGTTCATTTCCGCCGGGCCTGACGGCGCAAGGTGTGGCCGAGAGTTTTTCTACCGCCCCTCCCCTGTCGCTTTACGGTAGCAGCAAGTTGGCCTCGGAGGTTTTGGCGCTGGAATACGGCGACGCGTTCCAGTTCCCGGTCTGGTTAAATCGTTGTGGTGTGTTGGCGGGTGCGGGACAATTCGGCAAGCCGGACCAGGGCATCTTCTCCTTTTGGATCAACGCACATCTGCGACGGCGCCCATTGAAATACATCGGCTTTGGCGGTACCGGCCATCAGGTGCGCGATTGCCTGCATCCGCGTGATGTGGCGACAATGATTTTGAAACAGATGAAGGCGGGCGCTGGCGCCGGCAAAGAACGCATCCAGAATCTCAGCGGTGGCGCAGCCAACAGCATGTCCCTTGCGCAGCTCAATGAGATTTGCGATGCGCGCTTTGGCCGTCATCCAGTGCAGAGCGACCTGACACCGCGACCGTTTGATATTCCGTGGATGGTGCTGGATTCCGCGCTGGCGAACCGGCAATGGAACTGGAAACCAGTGATTTCTTTGAAGGACATCCTTATGGAAATTGCTGAACACGCGGAAAAAAATCCCAACTGGTTGGAAATTTCCCAGGCTTGATGTTGTCACCCAAACCCAATCCCGCCGCGCCCGCGCCCAGGCTGCTATCCATCGTCATTCCCGCCCGCGATGAAGAAGGCTGTGTGGCCTCCATGGTGGAGCATCTGCACCTGGAACTCAGCCTGCAAAAAATCCCGCACGAGATTGTCGTGGTGGACGACGGCAGCACCGACAAGACGTGGGAGATTTTGACCGCCCTGAAAAGCAAGATCCCGGAGTTGAACCCCACCCAGAATGGCGCGCCGCACGGATTCGGCCGCGCGGTCATCCGTGGACTGGATTATTCAAAAGGTGATGCGGTCGTCATCATGATGGCCGATGAATCGGACGACGCTCGCGACGTGGTGAAATATTGGCGGCTGTTGAACGAGGGATACGATTGCGTGTTTGGCAGCCGTTTCGTGACGGGCGGCGGCGTGATTGATTATCCGCGCGTGAAATTATTCCTGAACCGGCTGGCGAATTTTTTCATCCGCATCCTGTTCGGCATCAAGCTGAATGACACCACGAATGCCTTCAAGGCGTACCGCCGTGAAGTGATCGATGGCTGCCGGCCATTCCTGTCGCCGCACTTCAATCTGACCGTGGAGCTGCCGCTCAAAGCCATCGTACGCGGGTTCTCCTGGACGGTGATGCCTATCACGTGGAAAAACCGGCGCACCGGCGTGCCCAAATTGAAGATCAAGGAAATGGGCAGCCGTTATCTCTTCATCTGCCTGTACGTATGGCTGGAGAAATATTTCAGCCGCGGCGATTACCGGAAGAAGGATTGAGTTTTGTGGCCACGGGCATGGTCACTTCCGCAACCGGTAAAATACCTGGCCCCGGTCGGCCCAATCTGCGACGGCTTTTTGGCTGTTGAACACCACTGGCGGATAAGGGAACGGCTGCCAATCACCACCGGCGAGATTCGTCGTGTATTCCAGCGCGAAGCCGGCTCCAAAAGTGTCACGCCAGGAAATCTGATTATATCCTGGCATCCTGGTGATCTGCAAGGTGGGCGGCGTTTGATTGAGCATGATCGCGATAGAACCACCATTGCTATCAGCAAACGCCAGGTCAGGTGTGCCGTTGCCATCAAAATCCCCCACCGCAACCGTAGTATGATGAAAATTATCGGTGGGCACGGTCATCAGGTCCCCCAATCCAAATGTTCCATCGCCGTTTCCGGGGAGAATCCTGGCATCCGGGCCGCCGCGGACCACAAGATCCAACTGGCCATCGCCGTTAAAATCAGCGCTGACAATACTGGACGGATGAAATCCCAGGGGAATCACCCGGGCGGGCCCAAAATCTCCGTGCTTGAGATTCAACCGGATGGTCACGGACATCGCATTGTAATCCAAAACGGCGAGATCTAACAGGCCGTCGCCATTGAAATCACCGAGCAGCAATGAGCCGTGCGTGTCTCCCGGGTCGGCGGTGTAATATTTCAATATCCCAAACACCCCATCGCCCCGGTTCGTCAAAATGCAAACGCTGTTGGAATGACTGTTCGAAAAATTATTCAACGAAACTGCCAGATCAAGCCTCCCGTCGCCGGTGACATCGCCGGAAACTATGTCGGCGGAGTATACAAAGCTGGCCGGCACGTAATTCGTCGGGAGATCAAAAGCTCCGTTTCCCCGGCCAAATCCCACGGACACAAAACTGGAGCCGGAACCCGTCGCTTGCGCGATATCCGGATTTCCGTCGGCATTAAAATCGCCGACCGTCACACTTTGCGGATAGGCGGAACTGCTCCAAATGAAATTGGTCTGGGCAAACGTGTTATTGTTCGTGCCCAACAGCAGACAGCCGCCGTAACTGAATCCGGTGACAAAATCCGACGCGCCATCATTATTGAAATCACCAGTGGCCACCACATTGGGGGAGGCATTCTGCACCGGCCGATCGGTCACGTCTGAAAACCTTCCCCCGCCTTTGCCGAACAGAATATGACCAAAGGAATAATCCATGGTAACGATGTCCATTTTGCCATCGTTGTTGAAATCACCGACGGCGAGAGATCCGGCGGCGGAACATGGATAATTCGTCGCGGGACTGAATTGAACCGATACGACGGCTCGGGCGTTAGTTTGCAAAAAAAGAACCAGGGGAATCACAAGAAAAGACAGGCGGTTTTGTGTCGCATAACGTGGCCTGCCCACAAATGTGTTACCTTTCATAGAATGCCTTTTGATGATTGGGTATGGGTTCTAAGCAAGGTCGGTGCCGTGCGGGTTTTGCGGGCGATTCGATATTCTAACCGCCACCATTGCGTGAGATTCACACTTTCATGCGTGGTTCTCACGCATTCCGCGTTTGGAACGATAGAACCAGGAAGTGGTGCCAGAGGCAGGAATTGAACCTGCGACCAAAGGCTTATGAGTCCTCTGCTCTACCCCTGAGCTACTCTGGCAACCGGGGCGGCATTATTTCGCGTAAAAACCGCCGCCTGTCAATCTGAATGATACCAATAATTCCCCTCCTGTGGATAAAAAACGTGGAAGATCAATCCGCCTGGCGTCCGTCGTGGTGCGTCATCTTGAGTAATATATCGAACCACGACCAAAAATTTTAACAGAAAATTTTCGTTGCACAGTTCTTTCTGACAAATCCCTGGAAGCTGTCACCGGATCGGCAAACGCGTAAACAGATTTTCACAATCGTCACGTTCCAATCATCACATGGGTGTGCTCAAGTAAACGTGCGATCAAGGAACACATAGACAATAAAATGAAAATCCATATGAAAAAGATCCACATTAACGAACCAAACGATACAAACAGCACAGGCAAATCCTCCTTTCCGCAAACCGGAAAGTTCCTGCGCACGACGGCGCTGCTCGGCACAGCCATCGGCGGCATTCTACTGGCGACGAAACCGGCCACAGCCGGTGAAATCTTTGTGATTGCGATGGAAAATCACAATTTCACCCAACCAGTCCCGACGAACAGCCCGCAGCAAATCCTCGGCAATCCGGCGGCACCCTTCCTCAATAGCCTGATAACCCCGGGCAATGCCAACGCGGCGCATGTCTCGTATGCGCTCAACTATTACAACGCGGGCAACGGCGTTCATCCATCGGAGCCCAATTATGTCTGGGCAGAAGCGGGCTCGGATTTTGGCGTGCATACTGATGCGGATCCACGCGCTACCAACGGCAATACATTCTACAGCCATAATATTCATCTCACCGCACAATTGGATGCCGCAGGCATTCCGTGGAAGAACTACCAGGAAGATGTTGACTTGAGCTCGAGTCCCACGAACAGCGCGGCGGGCACCAATGCCCCCGTCCTCAATCCCTTCTATGGCACGGCCGAATTCAATTATGCGGTGAAGCATAATCCCATGGCATTTTTCACGGATTCAGCCGTAAAAAATGTGTTTCCGCTCGCGCAATTGTTCCTGGACCTCGGTAACAACACGGTCGGAAAATACAACTGGATCACGCCCAATCAGTTCAATGATGCCCATAGTGCATTGAGCGGCGGATTCACCTACCTGGGCACTCATTACACCGGCGACCAGGCGTCCATCGCGCAAGGCGACAATTTCCTGGCGCAAATCATCCCGCAGATCATGGCGTCAAGCGCTTACCAGAACAACGGCGCTATCGTCATCTGGTGGGACGAATCCGAAGGTGGCGACACCACCGCCCGCACGATTCCCGAGATCATCATCTCGCCCTTGGCCAAAGGCAACGCCTACGCGAGCACGGTGACGTTGAATCATTCCTCCGATATCAAAACATGGGCGGAATTGTTCCAATTGCCGGCGATCAACAACAGCATTCCGTTGGCTGAGACCAACACGGATGGCGGTTACAACAATGTCGCCACGGTCAACGACCTCAGTGACCTGTTCATCCACGGAGCCATTCCCTCGGCGCCCAGCCTGATGGTGACGCGCGGTTTCCCGCAGCAATTCCATCGTTCAAGCTTAGCGACTCAACAAGTGCAAGTCCGGAACACCGGAAAAACCCCGGTATCGGCGCCACTGTTTCTCGTGTTGGATAATCTCAGCAGCAATGCGACGCTGGTGAATTCCGGCGGCTTACGCACAACCACGTTGGCGCCACTGGGCAGCCCGTATGTCAGCCTGGACCTCGGCGGCCAGAATAACGGACATGGCTTTGGCAATGACGGTGAGCAAGGCGATGGACATGATAACGGCAACAACAGCAACAACGACAACGTGCTCATGCCCGGCGAGACCACCAGCGTGACCCTGGAATTCCTGAATCCGAGCGGCGCACCGATTACCTACGACACAAGGGTGATTTCCGTTACGCCGACACCTTGAGTCAGGTGACTGGGCTATAGTTATTGCAGTGGGGCCGGTTCTAAACCGGCCTCTTTTCTTTTACAGTCCCTGCCGCCGGATTTTGAGGCGGATGGCGCCGAGCAATTCTTTTTCCGTCACGAAAACGAGATACCCGCCGCCGCCGGCGCCGGATAATTTCCAGCCCAACGCTTCTTTGGCGTGCAAACGGATGGTACGGCGCACGTCTGGCGTCATCATGTTGGGAAACATGGCGACCTGCGCCTCGAACGAGGCGCGGAAAGAATCACCAAACGCTTTGGCATCGCGCTTCAGGATGGCCTGCCAGCAATTATCCGCGGCGACGGCCAGTGCGCGTGCGCGGGTTCTGTTGATCTTCGTGCCGGTGAGAACGCGAAAGCTAGATTTGCGCGGCCCCAGCGGAATCAGGTACAGACGGTCTTCCAGCCAGCGCAGCGTTTCTTCGTCATGCACGGCGGTGAATTTCATCGGCCAATAGCCCCCCGCGTATTCCAGCCGGTTCAGCCCGGGAAAAACGATGCCGATGGAATCCTGCGAGCCGGAAAATTCCTTTGTGCCGGGCGGGTTCTCGAACGAGAACAACATACGCGCCAGTTTCTCGCGGTTGCCGACGGGAATATCCGTCTGCCAAAGCTCAATGGCCCGCCGGCGCGAACTGGAGGCCATGCCGCTGCGTTCGTTGAATTCCATGGTCGGCTCGAGCGAGATAGTGAGCACGGGGCCAGGCGAGAACTTGGAGACAAAGGGTTGGTCCAACCAGCCGCCGGCGAGATCGAGACGGTAGGGAATGTGGCATTCCGAGCGCAGGCTGGTGGTGGAACGAGCGGGAAGATTTTCATGCGGAGCGCGTTTGAGCACCACATAGCGGATGCCCAATCGCTCACACAATTCCGCCTTGGCCGGCGTGTTGCCGTCCTCATTCACCACAAACACATCCGGCCCGACCGCTTTCAACTCCGCCAAAAAATCCATGATGCCTGAACCGGAATTGATATAACACTTTTTCACATGGCGGATGGCTTCCACCATGTATTTGCGTTCCACCTGCGTGTTGATGGGAGGACGGCCTTTCAGGTCCATCACGGTGCGGTCCGAGCCGATGCCGACATGGAGGTCGCCGTAGGCGGAGGCCTCCTCAAAAAAGCGCACGTGGCCGCTGTGCAACATGTCGTAACAACCGCTGACAAATACTTTCTTCCTCGCCATAGATGTAATCGGGGGGTAGGATGCAATGAATCAAGGACGGTTTAAAGCCTGAACTCAAAACGAGTAATGATACAATTTCCGCACATGCCCTCTCCCTTGAAATGGGAGAGGGTGCGGAGCGATAGCGAGAGGCGGGTGAGAGGTGTCTCCCGCGAAGCGGGAGTGATCAATGCGGAAATGCACCATTCTCAAAACGGCCAAATGCCATATCGTATCCAGTAGCCAGGAATTTTCAGGTATTCTGAACGAAACCATTTCTTGACGCCCTCTTTGTTCCATTCACTGCGTTGATAACCAAAATAGGAAGGACGGGAATAAAATTTGATTTCCGGCGCATAGTGGCGAAAGGTGGCCAATGCCCGGCGCGAGTGATACCAGGAGGTGACAATTATGGCGCTGCGGATGTGTTGGGCGCGTAACATGGCAATGGTAAATGTGGCGTTTTGCTGTGTGTTGGTGGATTTGTCTTCCCGTTCAATCAGGCCGGCCGGCACGCCCATGCTCATCATCCGTTTGGCGTTGGCATACGAATCGCCATTGCCGCTGCAAATGATGTTATGCGCCGCGCCTTCCTTGAACAACTCCACGGCCCGCTCGGGACGTTCGTATGATCCGCCGCCCAGGACCACGAGCGCGTCGGCCTTTACCGGGCCACTGTCTACAGTTAAAACTTTCTGCGGAAAGAACCAGGCAAGCGTGAGGAGAACAAGGACGACGACCGCCAACCCGAGTAAAATTTTGCGCAGCAGCCGTTTCATTCGATTCCGCAATGAGTTTTGTTGAGATAAGGCCAGGCATCAATCGTTAAATAAAACGACCCGCCGCATTACGCATTCACGCGCCTTGCCAATTCCGCCCGCCGCACTTATTGTGCAACCGGAAATTTGTTATGAGACGCTTGATTTTTGGCCTAGTGGCGCTTGCCCTGGCGGTAAACCTGTTCATCGGGGCGCGGATCTATACCGCGTCCGCGGCCACCACGCCGAAGGATTCTGCTTATTCCAACCTGGAGCTGTTCACCGTGGTTTTGGAGCGCGTGCGCAAGGAATATGTGGAAGGCACCAACCTTACCTATCAAAAGCTCGTCTATGGCGCGCTCAAAGGCATGGTTAATACGCTCGACCCGCACAGTGAGTTTCTTGATCCGGAAGAATATAAGGAACTACAAAGTGATACCGAGGGCAATTTCGGCGGGCTGGGCATCGTGGTGGGCATGCGGGACGATTGGGTCACAGTCATCGAGCCGATGGAGGATTCGCCCGGACTTAAGGCTGGTATTTCGGCCGGCGACCGTATCGTCAAAATCGAAGGGCAAAGCACGGAGAAAATGGCGCTGCCCGACGCCGTGAAACAGTTGCGCGGTGAGGCCGGCACGAAGGTCTCCCTGACCATCTACCGTCCATCGGACAAAACGACCAAGGATTTCACGCTCATGCGCGCGATTATTAAAGTCGATACGGTCAAAGATATTGATAACAAAAAAGAATTCCCGCTCGGGCCGGACAAAATCGGGTATATCCGGATATTGCAATTCGGGGACAAGACAAGCGATGAACTCGAAGACGCGCTAAAGAAACTTAAATCACAAGGCATGGAAGGATTGGTGCTGGACCTGCGCTGGAATCCGGGCGGTCTGCTGGACCAGGCGGTGGAGGTTTGCAGTAAGTTTTTGCCGCATGGCGAACCGGTGGTGTCCACGGAAGGCCGCAACGTGGCGGAGAATTATTCCCGCCGTGCCGATGGCCATGATGAACTCAAGGGGGCGCCGATCGTCATCATCGCAAATATCGGCAGCGCGAGCGCGGCTGAAATCGTTACGGGATGTTTGCAGGACCTGCACCGCGCCGCCGTGCTCGGTGAAAAAACCTTTGGCAAAGGTTCCGTGCAAAGCGTAATCAATCTGGACGACGGCTCGGCGCTGAAGCTGACGACCGCCAGGTATTATACGCCGAGCCACAAGGTCATCCATGAACACGGCATCACGCCAGATGTGCCGGTAACGCTTTCCGACCAGGAAGAGCACGACATCTCGGTCCGCCGCACGCCCGGCGGATTGGAATCGCTGGACGATAAAGAACGTGCGCGGGTGGAATCGGATCGCGACCCGCAATTGGATCGTGCCACCGATCTGCTCAAAGCACTGCTCATCTACACGAAACATGCCAGCGCTTCCGGGAAAATGGCGTCGCGGGAATGACCCTGCTGGCCATTGAAACGTCCTGCGACGAAACCAGCGCAGCCGTCGTGCGCGACGGAGCTATTTTATCAAACTCGGTTTCTTCACAGATCAAGCTTCACGCCGAATATGGCGGCGTGGTTCCTGAACTGGCCGCGCGCGAACATCTGCGCAATCTGATTCCCGTCGCGCAATCGGCCTTGCACAAAGCAGGCGTGACGCCGGAACAACTCGACGCCGTGGCCGCCACGCAGGGCCCTGGACTGCCGATGGCATTGCTGGTCGGATTCAGGTCGGCGCAGGCACTGGCGTTCACATTGCGCAAGCCATTCGTCGGCATCAATCATCACGAGGCGCATCTGTATTCGCCATGGATCGGTGCGTTTGACAAATTTCAACACAACGTCTCACTCATCGTCAGCGGTGGGCACACGATGCTGGTGCTGGTGGAATCGGAGCTGAATCATCGGGTCCTGGGCGGCACGATTGATGACGCGGCGGGTGAATGCTTTGACAAGACCGGCAAACTCATCGGTCTCCCCTACCCTGCAGGCCCGGAGATTGATCGCCTTTCGGAGCAAGGCAATGCTACTGCTTATGATTTTCCACGTCCGCTAATGCATGAGCCGAACGATGATTTCAGTTTCAGCGGGTTGAAAACATCCGTGCGTTATTTCATCCGTGATAATCCCACGCTTTTGGACGATCCCAAAAAACTCCGCGATCTTTGCGCGAGTGTGCAGGCCGCGATTGTCGAAGTGCTGGTGAAAAAAACCATCCGGGCCGCGAATCGAAATGGCGTGAATTGCATCACGGCTTCCGGCGGCGTCACTTGCAACCGGGTGTTGCGAAAGGAGCTGGAAACCGCTTGCAAGAAAAACGGCTTTAGCCTGCGCCTCGCGGAAAAAAGTCTTTGCACCGATAACGCCGCAATGATCGGGATTTTGGCGGAGCGGAAGCTGACGCTCCAGGATGCAGCTTCGTCTTTCGACGAGGAAATCAAGCCGGGCTGGGTACTGGCGTGAATCAGGGTGACAGGACGCGGTAGAAGCGTTGGCCGGTGTTCGTCGCGTGACAGTCGGTAAATTGATATTGGCCCGGAGCGATTTCTACCGCACCGCCAACGATCGTCCACGCGTTCAAAGGCAAAATGAGGTTTGTCGTACTGCAGACGAAGAAACTCACATCAGGCGTATTGGTGAACGAGACCTGAAATGCGTTTGCGGAGGGTTTCATCGCGCTGAGTGAATCGAAGGCCGAAATGGTGATATTGGACGAGCTGAAGATTTCCGTGCTGGCTAAAGCGCTACCCGATATACCACCGGCGACCAAAACATTTCCATTTTGCAGCAAGGTCGCCGTAGCGAAGAAGCGGCTGTTACTCATCGTTCCGCTAATCGACCAGACCTGACCCGCCGGGTTGTAAAGTTCCGTGGTGTTGCCTGCGCCGCCGGCGGTCAGCATTTTGCCATTCGGAAGAAGAGTCGCCGTGTGCAGCGAATGAGTGACAATCATAGGAGGTGCGTAAGCCCAGCTGCCAGTGGTCGGATCGTAAATCTCGACATTGGTGGTGTAAAAGTTATTGCTGTCCAGTGAAGGTTCTTCGAGCACTTTGCCATTCGGCAACAAAGTTGTTGCTTGAAAAGCGTGAGGCTCAATCATGGAACCCGTATAAGTCCACGTTTTGGTGGCCGGGTCAAACAACTCAGCACTCGTGAGCCCCGTAGAACTATTAGCGGTGAATCCACCCGCGACGAGCACCTTGCCATTCGGAAGCAACGTAGCGGTATGGTGGTATCGCGAGGTATTCATAAATCCGGCATTCGCCCATTTACCACTTATGGGGTCATAGAGTTCTGCAATCGCCTGTACGCCGATATAAGAGTAGTTGGCATTGGAAGGGTAATTTCCCCACCCTCCAGCGACGAGCACCTGTCCATTCGGCAATAACGTCGCGGTGTGTTGTTGACGGGAACAAGTCATGGTGTGGTTTGTTGACCATAGACCCGTCGAGGGATCATAGATTTCCGGCTCATTGTCGCCGATAAGGGGATTATTACCACCACCAACAACCAGCACCGTACCGTCGTTAAGTAACGTTGCCGTATGATCTTTCCGGCGCATATGCATAGGCGGCGTCGAAGTCCACATTCCAGCGGCGGGGTCGTAAATCTCCGCGCCATTGGTAAAAGTATATTGATCGGCAATCGCCCCGCCGGTCACCAAGACCCGGCCATCGGGCAACAAAGTGGCCGTATGATGATAACGCGGGCTGTTCATCGGGGTGTTCGTCGTCCACGAAGCAGCCAGGGACTGTGAAATGGCGATCGAGTTCAAAGCCAACACGGCCAATAACTGTATGCCCACTTTACAATTGGTTTTTTGTGAGTTCATCAACGTTTATGGAAAACAAACCCGATAAAAGCATTGCCCGCCATTGGTTGCCTGCCAGTCGGTATATTGATATTGGCCTGGGGAGATTTCCGCGATTCCGCCCATCACCCTCCAATTATTCAATGGAGCCAAAAGATTCGTCGTCCCATAAACATTGAAACTCACGTCCGGTGTGTTGGTGAAACTGAATTGAAACACACCGCCCGCAGAGGTTATCGGATTGATTAAATTGATCGGCGCAACAACCACGTTGGACGAATTATAAATTTCTGTGCTGGCCACGCCACTACCGCCGTCCCAATAAGGAAGGCGATCGCCGCCTGCGACCAACACATTTCCATTGGGCAAAAGCGTTGCCGTATGTTCATAGCGCGCTGTGGTGAGAGGTATGGGGGCCGACCAGGTGCCTGTATTCGGGTCGTAGACTTCTGAACTCGATAGAGAAGTACGATCGCCATCACCACCTGCTGCCAATACTTTTCCGTTTGCCAACAAAGTCAAGGTATGCTCCGTCCGATTAGATGACATTGAACCGGTATACCTCCAGGTTTCTGAAATTGGATCATAAAGCTCTGCGGTGGAATCGTTGGGCGAGTCATTACCTCCTGAAACCAGAACTTTTCCATTCGGCAATAATATCCCCGCGAAAAATTGGCGAATCCTGTTGGGAACTCCGGTATTTGTCCATACGCCGGTCGCCGGGTCATATAGTTCTGCCGCATTTATTTCGCCAGCGTTGTGATATCCGCCAGTGACCAGCACCTTACCGCTGGGAAGCAATAACGCTACGTGGTAGGTTCGCGAATAGGACATGGGCGGCGCGTTCGTCCAAATGCCCGTGTTCGGATCATAAATTTCGGCGCTCGCTGTGTTTCCTCCAGTAGCCAAAACCCGTCCGTCGCGCAACAAAGTCGCGGTATGCTCAAATCGGGCGACGTTCAACGAGCCCGTGTTGATCCAGGTGTTCGAGGCGGGGTCATACAATTCCGCATCCGCAAGCCAGCCGCTGTGATAGCCACCTGCTACCAGGACTTTGCCGTTCTGTAAGAGAGTCGCCGTATGCAGGTGCCGGGGAGTGACCATGGGCCCGGTGTTCGTCCAGATTCCGCTATTGGGGTCATAAAGTTCTCCATCCCGATAATCCTCTGGACCAGCGCCGGAGACGAGGAGCACCTTGCCATTAGGAAGAAAAACCGCCTTGGGATCCACCCGGGGAAAATTCATAGGGGTATTGGTCACCCATGACGCCGCCTCGACCAACCGCCCAAAAATAGGACAAAAAACCATACAACTAAACACCAGCGCCAATAAAGCGTCTGGCGTTTTCATTGATTTCATCGCGATACAGTAAAAATGCAGTTTTTAAGCCACTATTGGACGACGCGGCCAGCAACTGGTTAGCCCTGCCAACATCGCTTATGGCCCGCGCATGGTCTGAGAACGGCCCGATTGTGGCAAAATGATGTGGATGACAGAATCGAAATAGTTTCCTTTAAACCGTACCCCGTGGTCATCAATCAAGTTCCAATGCTCTGTGAATTCTCCGGTCGTGGTGGTGCCGGTGATGGTCTTGAGCCTCGCGCCGTTCGTGGTGTTGCATTCGATAACATAATTGCCGTGGGCTTCGGGCAGGCGCGCGTGAAATTCCGCGCCGGTGTCCTGGTAAAAGTGGTCTGAGAGCAGGCTAAACTGGCAAAGATTGCTGGAGGTCACCAAAACCGGCGGGCCTTTGGACCAGTACTCCCCGCCATTCGTGTCGGTGGCGATCAATTCAGCCTGTACCGCATGTTGCCCCGGCGGATCAAAGATGGCATGCCACGCCACGAGGCAATCGCCACTAGCAGCTTGTTTCAAGTCCTGGATGCGCGCCCCGCAATCGACAGCATACATTCCTTCTTCGTTTGTTTCGGCATCGACCATAAGAAGGAGTGTGCCGATATTTGTCACCACTGAGTACTTCACCGGAAATTGAAACGATAATATCTCCGGTTCATCGCCGGTTATGATTTGGCGGGGGTTCAACAAAGTTTGCAGAGAAATCTTGTTGCTGACACCGGGTTTCAGATTGCTCAAAAGGTCGGGGAAAGGCCGGCCATTGAAAGTAAACGTGTTTGTGTCAGCGGACCAATTCATCGACATAATTCCACCGATCCTTTCCTGACGGATAAGCGATTGTTTCCAATCCACTTCAGATTCTTCGGCATCGCGTTTGGCCTCCTGTCTTTCTGCGATTCGGGCTTTTTCTTCGCGCAACGCCTCATCCTGCGCCGCTGACGCTGGAGAAGGCCAAACCAGGTCAGCGGGAGTCGGAGGACCGAATGGATTCTCGCTATCGAACGGTTGCGCCAAAGCTTCGCGACCGCTCTTGGGAAGCTGCCCCCCGTTATCGATGCAATCCAGCCCCACCGAATAGAGGATAAACTGGTTCGTTCCCGTCAGGCGAAATCGCAATGGCTGCCCATCCATAAAATCAACCGGCGGGGTTTTTAAAAATTCCGGCGACAGGCCCCGCAAACTTTCGGGATACGCCCCATGTTTTCCACGATAGCGTTCCAGCGCGATAGCAGTGATGATAATTTCCCGGCGCGCTTCTGTCTCGACAATCCGGCCGAGAAACGTGGTGCCGCGTCTCTGCATCCCGATACCGATTTCGCGCATGTTCAAAGACATTTGCACGGGCGAATGAGGATATTCAGATTCAAAACGCGGGGCATTCGTTACTCCTGGCATTGACCGCATCTGCACCCAATTCGAAGCCTGCGATGCCTGTCGCATTTCCACTTCCCGGTCGCGAAAGAAAAGCAAAAGGGCTTTTTCGTCTTTGAAGCTACCGGTTTCCTGATATTGGCTTCTATCCCAGGCATAACGCATTTCCGACAACGCAGCTCGCGGGGAGCGGGCTGTTTCCTTGAGCAAATCGCTGCCGCCAGGTTCCACGGGCTCCTGTCGCGCCATTTCGCACACGTTCGCCATGCACGCCCGATGAAAGGCGACCGTCTCAGTCAGGTTCGTGAACAAATTGACCGACTCCCATTCCTGCTGCAGTTTGGCGAGAAAATCATCCGGCCAGCCTCCGGCTTGCAGCATTTGCCAGGAAGTGTCGAACAACTGTTGGATGCAGGCAGCGCGGACCAGCTGAGAGATCTCGACCGGTTCCACTTGCCAGCCGGTGAGAGCCCGCGTGGCCGCAAACAAATCCTTCGCAGCAGCATTGGTATCACCCAAATGCAGGCTCAGGAGGGCGCGGTAGCTGAGGAATTGAATGTCGCGCTTCAAGGGGGCCAGATACCGGGGCTGCATAGCGTTGCCATGGCTGGCCTCCAGATTAAAGCGGATGGGCCCCGATACCGCTGCTTCGGCGGCGGAATTTAAAACATCATCTTGCTCGTGTAAAAAATCGTGCAACTCCGACCAATCGAGCTGCTGACGATTCACCTCCAGTGCGTCCTGCTTCCAAATCACAGTTGCCGAATTACTGGTCACCTGCGGAAGAAGATCGATCGGCGGGAGCATACCGGCACTTCTGACCGAATCTATCGCTGTTAAAGCCGCCTCGCGCGCACGCACATCTCCGGTGGTCGAGAAATCAAAATCCGAAAGATCGGTCTTGAAGCCATCTTTGCGTAACGATTGTCTCGTTGCTACTAATTCATTGGTCAGATTTTCGTCCGCCCGCAGAAACAACACTGGCAAGCCCGTCATAATTATGATGGCGCCCAAAATGACCAGCCACCGAATTTTGTATTGCGAGTCTTTCATCGCCAGAAATTGTGATGACAAAAGTCTGCGCCGTCTTTCTAACCTGTGCGAGAAAATTCCAAAATTACCAATCGCCTTTTATTGTTTTCTCCCGGCCAAAATCGTTACGATGCGTGGACTGATGACCGACCGTTTGCCCATCTACGAAATTGAAAGCGATATTATCGCACGGTTGAAGACCGACCGGCGATTGATTTTGTCTGCGCCTACAGGTTCGGGCAAATCCACACAGGTGCCGCAAATGTTGTTGAAGCATGGGTTGCTGAGCAATGGGCAGGTGGTGATTCTTCAGCCACGCCGGATCGCGGCGCGCTTGCTGGCAACACGCGTGGCGCAGGAGCTCGGAGTGGAATTGGGAAGCGAGGTTGGTTATCAGGTGCGGTTTGAGAAGCGCATCAGTGAGGCCACGCGCATCAAGTTTGAGACCGAAGGCATTTTGCTTCGGCAATTGATTCAGGACCCGAGGCTCTCCGGCATCTCGGCGGTCATCTTCGATGAATTTCATGAGCGCCACATCTACGGCGATATCACGCTCGCGCGCGCATTGGATATCCAGGAGACGCTGCGGCCCGACCTGCTCATCATCGTGATGTCGGCGACGCTCAATGCGGGAGAGTTGGAGAATTACCTGCGCCCATGCGCCACGTTGTCATCGGAAGGCCGGATGTTCCCGGTGGAGATGCAATACACGGGATTACCGAGTTATACGGACAAACGACCGATCTGGGAACAGGCGGCGGATGCGTTCAGTCATTACATTGTTTCGGGTGGCGAAGGCGATGTGCTGGTCTTCATGCCGGGCGGATTTGAGATTTCGCAATCCATCGAGGCCATACGGCACACGGGTGAATCGAAGGGTTTTATCCTGCTGCCGTTGCATGGTGAATTGCCACCGCGCGATCAGGATGCCGCCGTGGCGCGTTATGAGAAACGCAAGGTCGTGGTGGCCACGAATGTCGCGGAAACCTCGCTCACGATTGACGGCGTGCGGCTGGTGATTGATTCCGGGTTGGCACGGGTCGCGCGATATGATGCGAATCGCGGCATCAATACGCTGTTGATCGACAAGATTTCGCAATCGTCGGCCGACCAGCGGGCGGGACGGGCAGGACGAACGGCGCCGGGCGTCTGCATGCGGCTGTGGTCGCGGGAGGAACAGGCGCATCGTCCGCCGCGCGAAGAACCGGAAATCAAACGCCTGGACCTTGCGGAAGTCGTGCTGACCTTGAAAGCAGCGGGGGTTGAGGATTTGAGAAAATTTCGCTGGCTGGAAAAGCCGGATGAAATCCCGCTCACCCACGCGGAGGAATTGTTGACGGATCTAGGGGCGTTAAGGGGAGTGACTCAATCCAACGAAGCTGGCATTACCCACACAACTGATATTAACACCGGACAAGAATGTCCGGTGAACCCGCAGACTGGAAAGTCTGCGTTACAAATCACAGAAGTCGGCCGTAAGATGCTGGCGTTTCCGCTGCATCCGCGTTACGCGCGCATGTTGCTGGCGGCACAGGAATATGGGTGCGTGTACCAGGCCTGTCTCGTGGCCGCGCTCACGCAGGGGCGCGATCTGCTCTTGCGCAATGTCGGCAAGGAGGTTGAACAAACGCGCGAGGATTTGCTCGGCGAAAAGGCATCGTCCGATTTCTGGATATTGATGCGGGCGTGGAATTTTGCGCAGAAGAATCATTATAGCCTGGATGCGTGCCGCAAGCTGGGCATTCATGCGGTGACGGCGCGACAGGTCGGTCCATTATTCGAACAGTTCCTGCGCATCGCGAAGGAGGAAGGGCTCGAAACCCAGACGCGGGAAGTGAAGGACGAGGCGTTGCTCAAGTGCATCCTCATCGGATTCAGCGACCGGGTGGCGCGCCGGATGGACCAGGGCACGTTGCGTTGTGAATTGGTCCACAACCGGCGCGGGGTGCTGGGGCGCGAAAGCGTGGTGCAACAGAGTCCGCTACTGGTGGTCGCTGAAATACGGGAAATCGAGGGGCGCGACAAAGAAGTGAACACAATTCTCTCGCTGGCTACGGCGATTGAGACCGATTGGCTGCGCGAATTGTTTCCGGAGGACATCACGTCCGATGTCCATGTCCAATTTGATACACAACAAAAGCGCGTGGTCGCCGCTGAGTTGTTGCGCTTTCGCGACCTGGCGCTGACAGCCAAACGGATCGATCCCCCGCCCGCGAATGCGGCGGCGAAAATTCTGGCGAACGAAATTATCGCCGGACGGTTGCTGTTGCCGAATTGGGACCATTCGGTGGATCAATGGCTGGCGCGGTTGAATCTGCTTTGCACGCAGTGTCCGGAACTTCAATTGCCGAATATTTCGGAGGACGACAAAAAGGACATCATCGAACAGTTGTGCCATGGCGCGGTGAGCTACAAGGACATCAAGGAACGAGAGGTGAAACCAGTGGTGATGTCGTGGTTGTCCCACGCACAAAAGGAGTTGCTGGATAAACACGCGCCGGAGCGACTCACGTTACCGAATGACCGCACGCCGAAAGTGGTCTATGAAAACGGCCAGTCACCGCACATCGCGTTGCGCATACAGGAGCTTTACGATGTGACCCAAACGCCGAAGATAGCCATGGGTCGCGTGCCGGTGACGGTCCACATCCTGACGCCGGGAATGAAGCCGATACAGGTGACGCAGGACCTGCCGAATTTCTGGCGGGAACATTATCCGAAGATAAAATCGGAATTGCAGCGGAAGTATCCGAAGCATTTTTGGCGATAACTTGAGCGGACTTTGTCCAAAAGAAACTGGCGGTTGGTTCCCCCTCACCCCTGCCCTCTCCCTTGGGGAGAGGGAGAATAGCGGGGCCGATTCAATGAATATCTACAAGGAAACTGACCGTGCGATCTGTTAACTGGAGTTAGCGCCGACTGACGTCGGCACCTACACAGGTTACGCAATAAATCCCCGCTTGCGGGTGGGCGGGCATGCGCTAGAATTGCTGACCGGCTGTAGCGGAAAACCAGCCGAAACCAAACACCGCATGACATCTGAACTATCGAACTTCGCCGCGCGACTACGCGCGCTGATTCTCCAAAAACCATCGCCATTGGATGAACGGCAATTTGGCAAACTGGCCCTGGAACAGTTTGCCCTGCAATTTGCGCACAATGCGCCTTATCGCCTCATCTGCGAAGCGCGTGGCGCCTCGCCAAAAACCATTGAGCACTGGACGCAGATACCGGCTGTCCCGACGAGCGCGTTCAAGGAGATGGAGTTGTCTTCGATTCCGGCCGAAGAACGCACGGCGGTTTTTCATTCCAGCGGGACTACGGAACAGAGGCCGAGCAGGCATTTTCACTGTGCCGAATCGCTGGCGGTTTATGAGACTTCGCTGTGGCAGTGGTTTGAGGCAAATTTAAGATGTACGATATGCGATTTACGCATACTGACCCCTGCCCCACATCAGGTGCCGCATTCATCGTTGGTGCATATGTTTGAGGTTATTCGAAGTAAACTTGGCGCGAGTGAATCTGTTTTCCTGGGAAATGTCGGGCATGATGGCGTCTGGACATTGGATTTCATAAAGACTATCGAGGCGTTAGACCCGAAGCCCGGAACTCAGAACCCGAAGCTGATATTGGGGACGGCGTTTTCATTTGTTCATCTGATCGACTATATGGAAGAACGGAATATGAAATTAGTTCTGCCAGTGGGGTCGAGGGTGATGGAGACGGGAGGATATAAAGGGCGTTCGCGCACGATGCCGAAGGCGGAATTGCATGGGCTGATCACGGAGCGGCTCGGCGTTCCGCAATCGCATATCCTCTGCGAATATGGGATGAGTGAACTGAGTTCGCAGGCGTATCAAACGATGGATAGAGCTTATTCTTTTCCGCCGTGGGCGCGGGTACAGATGGTTTCTCCGGAAACGGGGCGGGCGGTTGAGCCTGGGGAAACGGGGTTGCTGCGGATTTTTGACCTGGCGAATGTTTTTTCTGTGATGGCGATACAGACGGAGGATTTGGCAATCTGCTGGAGTGACAATTTTGAACTGGTTGGACGGGCACAAGAGTCCGAGGCGCGGGGATGTTCGTTGATGAATAGCCGATGAAACGCCTCGTCATCATTCTGTGGCTGATGCTCATGGCGGGTTTTATATCCGGGCAAACAGCCGAACCCGATAAATCGGTTGCGGATCGGCTTGCGCAATACGGTTCAACCGCACGTGGGCGATTAAAACCCTATTTTGAGTCTGCGAAGATAACCTATCCACCAAAGCAGCTTGTATTCGCAGGATTCAAACAGGAACGCCTGCTGGAGATCTACGCAACCGACGCCACGGGAAACTTTCGCTTGGTTCGCTCCTATCCCATCCTCGCGGCGAGTGGCCATGCGGGCCCGAAATTGCATGAGAGAGATCTCCAGGTCCCGGAGGGGATTTACGGAATTGAATCGTTGAATCCCAATAGCAATTACCATCTTTCCCTGCGCGTCAATTATCCCAACGGTTTCGACCAGGACAACGCGAAGAAGGAAGGCCGCACGAACCTGGGCGAAGATATTATGATCCATGGAAAAGCGGTCTCAGCCGGATGCCTTGCCATGGGTGATGAAGCAGCGGAGGATCTGTTCGTTCTAGCGGCCGAAACCGGCGTGGAAAAAATCAAGGTCATCCTTAGTCCCGTTGATTTTCGGGCCGGGCGCGAAGTTCCGAAAACAACCACTCTCCCCACCTGGGCGCCTGAGCTTTATCAAGAGATCCGGGACGAGTTGAAACAACTTCCGCGCAATCCAGAATGACTGCAGACGCACAACATAAGACGCGCACGCTGTGGCTGCTGGGGATGCTGCATGCGTTCACGCACATCTATAACGTAGCGCTGCTGCCGCTGTATTTGCTCATCAAACGCGACTATGGATTCGCGGGCGAAGGCCAGGCGACGTCGCTGATGACGGTGATGATGCTCTCGTATTTCGTGCCGAGCTATTGGATGGGAATATTGGCCGACCGGTTGAACCGGAAAAACCTGCTGAGCTACGGTCTCGCGTTGAACGGTATCGGATTTGTGGCGCTGTCATTCGCGCCGAATTATGGGTGCGCGCTGGGGGCGTGTATCGTCGCGGGAATTGGCGGGAGTTTTTATCATCCGGCAGCGACGGCGATGATTGCGAGGCTGTTTCCAGTGGGATCGGGGAAGGCGTTTGGGCTGGTGGGCATCGGTTCGGGAGTGGGATTTTTCTTCGGGCCAATCTACGCCGGCTGGCGGGCGGGGATGTTGGAAGCGAGTCGCGGGGCGGCCGCCTGGCGTGAGCCCGTCCTTGAACTGGGAATGCTGGGTATTCTCGCAGCCATTCTATTCGCGTGGCTGGCGGACAGGGAGAAAGCGCCGCAACCGGCCGAACGCAGCACAAAACATGCGGATAAGTTATTTCCCGCAGGCGCGTTGTATGTGTTTTTCTTTGCAGCGGCGTTCGCGTTTGGCTTGCGCGATTTTGTGGGGGCGAGCATGGGCAGCCTGGGTTCGCTGTTTCTGCAAAAAGCACAGGGCTATGACCCAAACGAAACCGGAAGAGCGTTGAGCGGATTGTTTCTGGCGGCTGCGGTTGGCAATCCTCTGTTCGGAAAATTGAGCGATGGAGGACGGAAACGGTGGACGGCGATAGTGATGATACTTTCGGTCGTGCTCGTCGCGCTATTTCCGCACGTCTCGAGGGGCTGGGTCCTTCCCCTGCTCCTGGTGTACGGATTTTTCTTTATGGCGAGTTATCCGATGATCGAGGCGGCGTTGATGGAATCGGTGCCGGATGCGGTGCGCGGGCGCATCTATGGGATGTTCATCACGGTGGGCGGGCTGGTAGGGCAAGTCTCGCATTGGATCGTGGGGGACGTGGTGAGGCGGATGGGCGATAACGCGCATGATTATCGAAATTATTTTCCGTTGTATGGTGTGCTGGCGGGAATGCTTCTACTATCGCTGCTGGGCCTGCCGTGTTTGCACGCGATACGGAAGCGCGAGCATGTGGAACTCAAACCCGGTGATTCACCGAAACACTACGTGGTAACTGCCGAATGAACCTGCCCAATTATTTTCTCGCCGACCTGCCGCCGGAAGCGACGCCTTCCGCCGCGATGATTGCGGATGCGTGCCAGACGCTGAAGCATAACCGGGAACAATACCTGGCAGCGCGCTCAACGCAGAGCCTCATCAATCTCCTGAGCGAAGTGGCGGACAACTGGATGCAGCCGGTGTATCCGATACGTGTGATGGCGCTCGAACAAGGGCCGGCGGCGACGGGATTTTCGAAAGCCACGCTGGCACGCGGGCTGGATACGTTCTTCAAGCAACTGACGCCGGAAAATTTCCATGCGTTGCTGACGCAAGACCTGGGACACATCCAGCGGCTGGATGAACCGGTGGCCACGAATCCGGAACTGAAACTGAATCGGGGTGGCATGGCGCGCGGGCCGGAGTTCATTTTTCATATCGCGGCGGGCAATATCCCGAACCCCACGCTGACGAGCATCGCACTGGGCGTTTTGACGCGGTCGGCGCAGTTTGTGAAATGCGGGAGCGGCGCGTCGTTCATTCCGCGACTTTTCGCGCATTCGCTTTATGAGGTAGACGCGAAGGCCGCTTCGTGCCTGGAGATTGCAGAATGGCGCGGGGGCAATCATGCATTGGAGGAAGTCCTTTTTGCGGAGGCGGATTGCATCACGGCGACGGGCAGCGATGAGACGCTGGATAAGATCCGGCATCATCTGCCGGCGCGAAAACGTTTTCTCAGTTATGGGCATCGGGTGAGTTATGGCTATGTGACGGGCGAATCGTTGACGGGTTTTGCGGCGAAAAAAATTATAACGCGCGCGGCGGACGATGTGACGGCGTGGGACCAGAACGGGTGCCTCTCACCGCACGTCATCTATGTGGAGCATGGCGGCGGGGTGTCGGCGGAACAATTCGCGGAAATGCTGGCGGAGGAATTGGCGCGGCGGGAAGAAATTGAGCCGCGCGGCACATTGTCGGTGGAACAGGCGGCGACGATCGCATCCCGACGGGCGTTTTATGAGGTGCGTGCGGCGCATGCGCCGGAATCGACCCGGCATTGGTTCAGCGAAGGTTCCACGGCGTGGACGGTGGTTTATGAAGCGGACCCGCGTTTCCAGATGTCGTGCTTGAACCGGTTCATCTACGTGAAGGGCGTCTCGGACCTGACGCATGCGTTACAAAGTGTGGATGAATTGCGGGGAAAGATTTCGACGGTGGGATTGGCGGCGCCGGAGCATCGGGCGCAGGAGATGGTGGCGCAACTGACGCGCTGGGGCGTGACGCGGGTGTGTCCGTTGGGCCAGATGCAGAATCCGCCGTTGTTGTGGCGACATGATGGAAGACCCGGATTGGGGGATTTGGTGACGTGGACGGATTGGGAACAGTGACTGAGACGTGTTGCGTGTTGCGTGTTGCGTCAAGTAGTAGCGGGTGACGGATGCGGTCTGGAGGACGGTGCGGCGGATGGTTGGTTTTTGGTCAAAGAAGATTTATGAAAATGGAATTACGGAAATCGTTTCAGTTTGAGGCGGCGCATCTGTTGCCGTTGTTGCCAAAGGCGCATAAGTGCCGGCGGTTGCACGGGCACAGTTTCAAGGTGGAGATTGTGGTGGCAGGCGAGTGCGACCCAAAACTGGGCTGGTTGATGGATTACGCGGACATCACGGCGGCGTTCAAGCCGCTGTGGGAGAAATTGGACCATCGGTATCTGAATGACATTCCTGGATTGAAAAATCCGACGAGCGAGGCGGTGGCGGTTTGGATCTGGCGGAAACTGAAGCCGAAGTTGCCGCTGCTCACGGAGGTGGTGGTGGCGGAGACGTGTACGGCGAGAGCGGTGTATCGGGGGGAATAGAAAAATTCCAAGCGCCAAAATCCAAACTCCAAAGAAGCTTCAAAAACCAAGCACGAAAGGTTGGCGCACAGGAACGCTAATGAGGGTTTCAATCACGGAACACCTTCAACAAAGCAACCAAACAAAAGGGGTTCTTCCGCGTAGAAGAGTGGAAGCTATTTTAAGGAATTATTTGGATGGGCTATGGAAAGCGCCAGAGGGCAGGCGCACTCCTAGACGCTTCGCGCGTTTCGGATGGAATGGATCAGGGTTCAATTTCGGTGACGCGGAGGCGGCGGCCGGATTGGTCGGTGTAGATGTCGTCAGCGACCTTGCGCAGGACGAGATGGTCGAGATGGTCTGCGGGTACTTTGCCGCGTAATTTCAGGCAGATGGGGACGACGAGGGTCATCAGGACGGTGACAATGGAGGTGACCGCGACCAGGCGATAAAATCCGGTGTTGTCGATCTCGGCGCAAACAGCGGCGATGAGCTCGAGGGCAAGGATGGCGATACAAATGACCGTGACGGTCTGGGTCCATTGGTGGTTCTCCGCAAGGTTTGGTATCAGAAGCAAGAGTGCGTAGGCGATGGAAACTGCTGAAATGATGAGCACGACGGTGGTCTTCCAGAAATCAGCGCCACTGATCTCCGCCCACATCCCGGCAATGCTCAGGGCAGAAGAAGCGATGGCAAAAATAATTCCAGCAAAACCAAAAATATTTTTCCCATGCTTCTCGATAAACGCAGCGCAGGACATGGCGCAGATACTGGCGGTGGAAATGGCAAAGGTGGTGCCCAACACTTTTAGCTGGGTCTCACCAAAGTCTCCACTGAGCACGGCCACAATGGCAATGAGCGCGGTGATGGAGAGAAAGATGATAAAACTCCAGAGGAGGCTTTTGCGGATTTCTGACAGGTTCATTAATTAATTTACCTGGAAATTTTATGGCTTTGTAGAATCAACCGGTTGCAACTGGATCACGTATAGCTCCGGCTCAAACTGAAAATCGAGGGGAGAAACATCTTTGCCAAGCAATTCACGAGGCTTGTCCGGAGTGCCGACAAATGCCCCGGCTTCATAACAGGAAAACTGAACAAAGTCATGGGCGTGAACTAACGGAACGCCCGCCGAGATCCGGAAAATTATTCCAACTACCTGCCCTTTTTCAAGCGGTTTGCCGTCAACCTTATTGATGCGAATGGCGGCCGTAATCTGGCCACTTTTTCCCTGCTTTGGTTCAGATACAAGTTGTCCATAGACAGTAGCAATGGTGCCGATCGGTTTTCCCAAAGTGCCGATGATGATCACTTTGCTACCTATGTCGCGAACCTGAATCTCTTCAGCTCGAAGAGAACATAATGCAGAGCAAACCAGGAATATTGCGATCAGTTTAGATTTCATAAGACGAGTTTTATTTCGGATCAAGTTCCTTAAACATTTGAAGGAAGTTATGCAGAAAGGCCACGTTGTCGCATTGGGCGTAGGTCATGGCGCCGCCCATGCGGGCGAAGGTTTTGCAGAAGCGCAGGTAGTAGGCGGGGTTGTCCTTGGGCGGCTCGCCGTTGGACCAATCCCAATTACCGCCGTCCTGGATGTCCACGATGTAAATGGAATGGTCATGGACGATCTTGCGTCCCGCCTGCAAGCGCAGGTTGTTCACGCAACTGATGCTTTTCTCGAAGACCTGCGGCGACATGATGGCGGAACCGACGCTGAGGACCACGCCGCCATCCAGATTTTCCACGGAACCGCCGAACACCGAAAAATCTATTCCGGCAGCGCGACCGATGACCGCGCCATTGAACATGGGATGATTGGAAAAAATATCGTAACCGATGCCGGGATGGACGGTGAGCGGCACATCACGGCGGAAAGCGTTGGCGAGGATGGAACTGCTTTTATGCGGATGATTCACCGTGATGCGGCCACTGGGGATCTTGTGAACGAGCATCGTTTGCAACAAATCGGCGCGGGCCGGGGTCTGGTCGTGAGTTGGCTCCGTACAAAGGATTCGTTCCAATTCATGGGTAGTGGGCAGCGTGATGCCGTCTTCCTGGATGAAACGCCCGAGACTGCGGCCATAGCCCTCGCCGCGCAGCGCACCGGCGAGGAGCGCGAGATGGATGTTGCGGCCGGTTTCGTCCCAGGTGCCGAAGGTGCCGGTGGCCACGTTGTCGCGCACGCTCTCCTCGGTGCGACCGAGAAAGGCCAGTTCCCAGTCGTGAATGGTGCCCGCGCCATTGGTGGCGAGATGGGTGATCCAACCGTGTTCGACGAGGGCGTTGACGACGGCCAGCGCGCCGTTCTTCACGAGGTGCGCGCCGTAAAGGAGAATGACGCTGGCCCCGCGCTTTTTGGCCGCGAGGACTTTTTCCGCGCAGCCCTTGATGAGTTTCAGGTTCTCAGGGGAGCACGCGGGCGCGGGGCGGGACGGGTCGACGAGGATTTTCTCAAGGGAGCTGAGGCTGCGCCGTTGCGCGACCGGATAGACCTTGATTTTCTTCAGGTCGATCGGTTTCGGAGCGGAATGCATGGGGATGTTTTACCGTCCCCCTGCCCTTCGCGCAATGGCAAGGTTGGGTGGCAGTGTCCTGATTTGCCTTTGGAGCAGCTATGTAGAAAAGATCGAATTCAGTCTGAGTCAGACAGGAAGGCACATGCAGATCAGCGCCACCTCACCCCGGCCCTCTCCCCCAAACATTCGTTTGGCGGAGAGGGAGATGACATTTCCACGATAATATGATTGTTTGCCAAAGGTACAATTCCTGGAATAAGAGTTTGACAGGTTTGCGGCACGGCATATCTTGAAAAGCAATTACATATGGCTGACAACATACCCAATGTTCCGGCGGGCGCAGTCCCTCCGAAGAAAGAAACCGGCAAGGTCCAACCCAAGAAAGAGACCGTACGCATCAATTTGCCGCCCAAGCCGTCGGCCGCACCCACGATCAAATTGCCGACCCTGCCGCCCGGCGGGCCGTCTGGCCATATGCCGGTGCCCGGTGCGCCGCCCGCACCCGCGCCCCGTGCCGCCGCGCCCATTCAGTCCTCCGTTCCGGCACCGCGTGCCGCCGCTGCGCCCGCGACCGCTGCCCGTCCGGTAGCCGCCCCGGCTCCCGTTGGCGCAGCAACCATCGGCACATTGGATAAGATTTTGGTTATTGCTGCAATGATTGCCGCCCTGATAGCCATTGGCAGCACCTGTTATCTGAACTTCATGGTGTTTACTCCGGTCAATTAATCTTAGCAGGGCATCGGGAACAAGTTTTATGGCTTCACCGCATATCGTGAACATCACGGAGGCAACTTTCGCCCAGGAAGTGTTGCAATCCAAAACGCCCGTGCTCGTGGATTTCTGGGCTGAATGGTGCGGACCCTGCAAGCAGATCGCACCGGTCCTCAGCGAGTTGGCCGAGGAATATGCCGGGGCGGTGAAAATCGCCAAGATAAACATCGAAGAGGCGTCCAATCAGAATCTCGCCGTGCAATTCGGCGTGCGGTCCATTCCCACATTCATCTTGTTCAAAGGCGGGGAAGTGAACGCGCAACACCTGGGGATTTCCGGCGGGAAGCCGAAGTTGAAGTCGTTGATCGACGAATCGCTGGCCTGATTGCTTCGCTTGAAGTTGATTGCGGCGGTTAAGTTTCTTACGTGCAGTTTTTGGTTAAACTACTACAGTTAAGCCATGCCGCTCATCGTCACGCCCGGGCAATTGAATCGCCGGGCTGAACTTTATCACCAGCTTGGCTCAATGATCGGAGCCGGAGTGCCGCTCATCAAGGCGCTGGAAATGGTGAGCGTGCGACCTGCCGTGGTCGGTTCCCGGCAGATATTTCTTAAGCTGGTCCAAAATCTTCAATCCGGAAAAACGTTTGCGCAAAGCATGACGGCGGCACAAGGCTGGATGCCGGAATTTGACATAGCATTGCTGAGTGTGGGTGAACAATCCGGACGATTGGACACCACGTTCAAGCTGCTTTCCCTTTACTACGCCTTTCGTGCCAAAATAATCAGCGACACGATATCGGGCTTGCTGATAACCATCGCCACGCTGCACGTGTTTCTGCTCGTTTTTCCACTGGGATTCCTGATCACGTTCGTCCAGGGGATAATGGCCAATAACTATTCCGAGTGCACACCGTTCATCCTGGAAAAAATCATGGCTTATGGAAGTCTTTATGGCGTCGTTTTTCTGCTGGTTTATGCCTGCCAGGGAAAGCACGGGAATTCGTGGCGCTCAATCATCGAAGCCGTTACCCGGGCCGTTCCGATCCTGGGCACGGCGCAGAAATATCTCGTACTGTCGCGGTTAACGGCTGCGTTGGAGGCGTTGAACAGCGCCGGGGTTTCCATTGTGAGCGGGTGGCAAATAGCCGCAAAAGCGAGCGGTTCGCCCCACTTAGCCCGCAATGTAGCCGGATGGGACATGGAATTTGCGAACGGCGCGACCTCCGCTGAACTGGTGAATAAGACAGATTATTTTCCGGTGCTCTTTGCCAACCTTTACGACACGGGTGAGCAGAGCGGCAAGCTCGAAGAAACGCTCAAGCGATTGCACGAGTATTACCAGGAGGAAGGATTCCGTTCGCTGCGGCTTTTCACCAAAATATTGAACGGCCTTCTTTACGCTGCCATGGCTTTAACCGTGGCCTTTTATGTGATTAATTTCTATACGGGCTACTTCAAAGCGGGCTTCGAGCTGAGTCAATAATGTCTACCCTGGCAATCTCAACAAACGAAGAAACGCGTCATCACGAATTCCCGGTGACGCGTGACAAAATCTTTCTTGGCCACGCAGGCGTCTGTCCCCTGCCCTATCGGGTCGCCAAAGCGATGTCGGATTACGCGCACGAAGCGGCGACGGGCGATCAGGAGCAATTTGTTTATCCGCGGGTGCTGGACGATGGGCGCAAGCTCGCCGCGAGCCTGTTGAAATGCCAGCCGGAGGAGATCGCGTTGGTAGGGCCCACGTCACTGGGCTTAAGCCTGGTCGCGAGCGGGCTGAAATATCGTCGCGGAGACAATATCCTGATCTACTTCGACGATTATCCCTCAAATGTTTATCCGTGGATGGCGCTGGCGGAGCGCGGCGTGGAGGTGCGTTTGATGAACACGCGCGGATTGGGCGTGATACGGCCCAAAGATGTCATCGGGCAGATAGATGAAAACACGCGGCTGGTAGCGCTGGCTTCGTGCCATTTCATCAGCGGTTTTCGGATCGACTATGCGGAGATCGGCAAGGCGTTGCGTGCCCGGAAAATCCTGTTCTGCCTGGACGCCATCCAAACGCTGGGCGCATTTCCCACGACGGTTGAATACGTGGATTTCCTGGCGGCCGACGCACACAAATGGCTGCTGGGGCCGTGCGGAGCGGGCGTGCTGTATGTCCGGCGCGAAGTGCAGGAACAACTGAACCCGCCCATCTACGGCTGGCATAACGTGCGGTGCCCGGATTTTGTGGCGCAGGAACACATCGAATTCCGCAAAGACGCGCGCAAGTATGAAGCGGGCACACACAATCTTATCGGCCTCATCGGTATGATGGCGGCGATGAAATTGATCCAGGAGGTGGGCGTGGAAAACATCGCCGCCGAGCTGCTGCGCAAACGCGCATGGGTGCTGCCCGCGTTGCAAGCAAAAGGGTACACGGTCCTGAATGCGGATGCGGCGCCGGAAAACTGCAGCGGCATCATTTCATTCCACAAAGCGGGCACCGACCTGGCGGCATTGAACGAGAAATTGGCCGAGGCAAATATTATATCGTCCCTGCGCACAGACCGGAAAAAGCAGCATTACCTCCGGCTCTCGCCGCATTTTTACAACACGGATGAGGAGTTGAAACGCGTATTGGAACTGTTGTAACCGTCACTTTTTCTCGCGGACGGTCAGGACGGGAATGGTGGTCTTGTGGCGGACTTCATGGACGGCGCTGCCGTGGATAAGGTCGCCGATAAGCCGATGACCATGACTGCCCATCGCGATGAGGTCGCAATGTTCCGCATCGGCAATCTTCAAAATTTCCTGCGGAGGATTTCCGAGGGCCAGTTGTGAGGTGGCGGTGATTCCCGCATCGTGAATCTTTTTTTCGATCCGCTTCAGATAAGCGCGATCGGCTTTGATCTCCTCGGATTCGGCGAGCTTGAGTTGATCATAATTCCGCGCAGCCCAGCCATCGGCGACGTGCAACAGGAGCAATTCGGACTTAAGCCGCGTGGCCAGTTCGGTGACGTGGGCGATGAGGTTGTCATCGGCCGAGCCATTCTCCAACGCGACTAGAATTTTCCGGTACATAACGGGGTCATTGCGGAATCGGCAAACCGATGCCGTGGTAAAACGCCTTGAGCCATGCGCCTGGCATAAAGGTATCAAAAAGCAACTTCACGTTCAGGACAATGATTACCATGGTGACGGCCCAACCGAGCATTTTGATCCAAAAAGGGTTCACGAACTCACCCATTTTGGATTTCTCGCCAGTGAAGCGCATCAGCGGCCAGACGGCAAACCCTAATTGCATGGATAGCACAACCTGGCTGGCGACCAGCAATTGGGTGGTTTTGCTCTCACCAAAAAGTCCGATGACCAACACGGCAGGAATGATGGCCAACGCACGGGTTATCAATCGCCGTAACCATGGGCGCAGGCGGATGTTCACGAAGCCTTCCATGACGATCTGGCCGGCGAGTGTGCCGGTGAGCGTGGAGTTCTGGCCCGAGGCCAGCAGGGCCAGCGCGAAGAGAATGCTTGCCCCAGTAACGCCCAGCACACCGGGCAACAATTGATAGGCGTCCTGAATCTCGGCCACGTCCTGGTGTCCCGACCAGTGAAACGCTGCCGCAGCGAGAATGAGAATCGCACCGTTGATGAATAGCGCGAGCATCAGCGCCACAGCGGAATCAATCGAGGCAAATTTGATGGCTTCGCGCTTGCCGCTGGCGTTTTGTTCATATTTGCGCGTTTGAACAATGGAGGAATGAAGGTACAGATTATGGGGCATAACCGTTGCCCCAATGATGCCGATGGCGACGTATAGCATGCCCGGATGTGTGATGATCTGCAAGGTGGGCACAAACCCCAGCAAAACGCCGGTCATATCCGGTTTGGAGAAAAACAGCTCGATGGCGAAGCAAGTTCCGATGGTGGTAATCAATGTCACAACAAGTGCTTCGAGGTAGCGAAAGCCTTTTGATTGCAGAAACAAAATAACGAGTACATCTGCTGCCGTGATAGCACAACCCCATACGAGCGGGATGCCGAAGAGCAGTTGGAGGGCGATGGCTGAACCGACAACCTCCGCGAGGTCACAGGCGGCAATGGCGATTTCGCAAAGGACCCATAAAAATATGACTGTTGGTGTTGAGTAGTGGTCACGACAGGCCTGGGCAAGGTCGCGTCCAGTCGCGATACCAAGCTTGAGGGAGAGATGCTGGAGCAAAATCGCCATAAGGTTGGAAATCATGACGACGGCCAGGAGCGTGTAGCCAAATTGCGCGCCGCCTGAGAGGTCAGTGGCCCAATTTCCCGGGTCCATGTAACCCACGGCCACGAGAAAACCGGGTCCCGAGAAAGCCCAGAGCTTTCGCCAGAAGGAAGCCGTCGTCGGCACGATCACGCTACGGTGGACTTCCGACAATGAGACTTGCGAAGAAGGACGCCGCCAACCGGTCGCCGCAGGCGCCGGGTTGGAAGATTCGTCAAGTTCTTTCATGAGTTTCGTTTAAAATCTCATCGTAACGCCGGCAAACGGATTCCAGTCATCCGCTGCCGATGTAATCCCGAAATTGCAACCGCAATCCAGTTCCATATTTTTACCAATCGCATACATGAAACCTACGTCAGCCGTTCCCTGCCAATCCGATTTCCGTTCAGTGCTGACGTTGCTGAAAAATTCGACGTAGGCACTTAGGTTTCCTACAATCGGGTGACCCAAGGTAATGGAGTTAATGAATTCCGCATGATATTCTCGGTCGGATCCATTGCGCATGAAACTTGCCCCCGTCTCCAATCCGAGGTCGAAACTCTGGGGCAAGGGAATCGCGAGGGGGAGAATCAGACCGCCTTCGATGGAATTGTTACCAAGACCGCCGGTGCTGGTAGGAAATTTCAGGAACGGCAACAATGCAAACGCGGTTCCCCTGCCCTCGTTGCCCCACAAATTGATTTTCGTCCGAATGGTAAAATCGCCTACACCGGATTGCGTGGCGGTTTTGCCGACGGAATTTTCCGTGTGAACCTGGAGGTAACTGTCAAAAATAAGCTGAAGATCAACGTTATTGAATAGACCGACCTTGAAATTGATTGGGGTAATGTTCCAGGCACGCGTAGTGGTACCGCTGGTTCTATCGGAAGTAAAATTTGCAAAATCCATTTCCAACTGAACATGCCCGGCATCCACAGTATAGGGACATTCGGTCTTGTCTGGCCGGTCAGGACTCAATTCACGCATGAATTCAACGAGGGTCGGATGAAGAAGATTAAATTGGGCCTTGTCCGGCGCATCATCAGCAAAAGCGCGGACTGACAAAACCAGCAAGCCACTAACGACGAGCGAGATGGCCGTTTGTCCTTTATTATTCACCGAGAAACAGAGTAACGCATAAAAAGTTTGCCGCAAGTAAAAAAGTTAGATTAAGCTAACTTTTATTAGACTGGTGGACTGATGGGTGGATTCCGGATAATTTGTGAGGAAATGCGACTGATCGATATCCAACACGTGGGGACTGAACTGGCAATGAAATGGGATGATGGCAGCGAGAGCTTCATTGCTTTGGAGCTATTGCGGCGGGGATGTCCTTGCGCCGGGTGCAAGGGTGAGATGGATGTGATGGGAAATGTTTACAAGAACCCGGCCAAGCCTTTTTCCCCTGCTTCATTCCAGTTGCGACAAGTGAACCTGGTGGGCGGTTATGCGGTTCAGCCGGTCTGGGGAGATGGGCATTCCACCGGGCTGTATTCATTTGATTATCTGCAGGCGCTGGCGGGTAAGAGTGCCGCGGGTGAAAAGTAAAACAGCGCGCCGTTTCCAGCGCGCTGTGTAGTTGAGATCAGCAGAGCTTACGGCAGGACCCGAACCCGATAGTAGCGGGTGTTGCCACCGTTAGAGTCATCAATTTCCATGTCGGCTCCGGTGCCGACATTGGTCGAAACCATGCTCCAGACCGGGGAATAAAGGCTCGACGCACGTTCGATCACGTAGGTCTTACCAAGAACGCTTGGCCAGTGGATGGTGCAGGCCGAAGAGCTCGCATCACCGGTGTAATTACCAAGGCGGAGGTTGGATTTAGCATTCAACGGATCCGTGCCGGCGATATATTCATGAAGGTTATTCATTCCATCGCCATCGGCATCAGCGGTGGCCTGGGACAAGGCATTGTTGACGGTGCTGAAGTAGCGCAAGCGCCAGGAATCAGGGATGCCATCGTTCCAGGTGGAATTGGTGCGGGCTGACAACGTGATCAGGCCACTAGTGGTCTGTGAGGGCAGCAAGGCTAGGCCATTCGGCGAGGCCGAGGCATGGTCGTAATGGATGGCGTACGCCGAGTTGGCGGTGGCGTTGGCTGGTATCTTAATGGTCAACGTGCCTATGACGGTGTTGCCGCTAATACCGTCGATATTCTCGTCTAGCCAGGCGCCCGCGAAATTGGCCGCGAACTTGGAACCCAGGAGCGTGGGTTGACCCAGTGCGGGTGCAGGCGCAAATTGCACGGCGTTGGTCACCGCCGGCGAGCCATCCAACGGCTCAACGGTGATGTTCAAGCCAAGTATCCGCAGCGGGTAATCTCCGAACACATTGGCGGTAACCGGGATTTGAATGGTTTGACCGGCTGAGGCAATGGTGTCGCCAGCGCTGAATGAAACGGATGACTTTGAAGGGTCACCGCTATCACTGCCTGATCCACCCAGACCCAGTTTCATCATCGAAAGCGATGTGGGAGTGTTGTTGTTGAACGCAAGGTTAGTCGTGGTCACGGCAACGAACTGTCCATTCGTCCAGAAGCGCTCGAACCAGAGGAGACTCGGGTCCAATGACCGACGGAAGGTAACAAACAGGTCGTTGACATCCAACTGGCCGTCACCAAAAGCGACCGAGTCAATCGTCTTATCGCCGCCATCGAACATGGCGGTGAGTTGGGGCACGGTCATGGCACCGGCGTTGGTATAATACCCGGTATCCGTATCTAAAATACCCAGTTCACCACACGAATCCATGGCCAGGTAGAGGTCTGAATTGGCGGGCGGAACATCGACCAACAGGATGGCCGACTGAAACACCTGCATGACGTCGGAGTTATCCAATTTGCCTTCACCAAAATCGCCGGCATTGAGCCAACGGAACGGTGCCACGTCACCGACAATGTAGGTTGGTGCTCCCACTTCAACTTTTTGGTTGTTGGCCGGGGCCCGGATATACACGTCCGCTCCGGGTGCACCTATACCGTCGCGAGTCGCGGAAGGACTTCCCAGTTGCATGAAATAATCGTCGCCGATATTCGCATTGAGCGGAACCTGGAAGGAGTAGGCGCCGACGATGACCGTCCCACTTCCCTTCTTGAATAAGGTGTCATGGGCAATGGAGAAGGCGATCAGATCCTGCTTTTTGGTATCAAAATGCGTGAGCGTTTTGTTAAAAGCATCCTTAAACGTGTATTCAAACCCCTGCCGGTATAACCAGCCGATGCCGAGGAGATTATTATTGGTATTAACGAATACGGCGAAGCCAGACCAATTGGTGGTCGAAACAGGCAGGAACGGCATAATGTCCAGATACCATGAACCATCGTTCGGCGGGAAATGGTTTCCTTCGTCAGGCGTAACCTGGGCCTGCAACATGGAGGAGAAGCCAATGCCGGCAGCGTTTTGGATCGGGTTCGGCGTAGATGACCCGTTGGTGACGCTGACGTTGAATTGCAAGCTGTACATGGTATCACCGCCGGGTTGCAACTGCAGCGTCACGGGGGCGTAGAAGAACTGTCCAGGGCGCGCGAGAAAGCTGCTGTGCAGTTCGATATTCACATTGGTCAACCCGAAGGTGATTTTGTTCGGGATGAAGTTGCTGGAGGAAAATATAGCCGTGATGGTGGCGCTGGGTTGATAATTATTCCTGAAGCCACGCACCTTGAAGGTGACATCGGAGCTGCCGTCCAGGGAAAGCGGTGCGCCGCTGGCAATAGGACCGATGGAGCTGGACGAATTGGTGACCGGGTCCGGTGTAGTATTGTTAGTCGTGTAATAGAACTGGGTACCAGAAGTAACATTGGTCACTGAGAACAGGGCGGCGTTATTGCCGCTGATCGATGGATTGGCAACCACGAATTGGAAGCGTGCCTGGACGATTGCACTGTACGGGCTGCTGGCATTAAATCCAATCGCCTTGATCGTCACGTCCGGTTGAGGCGAAATGATTGACGACGGTGTGGTGCCCGGAATCATCCCATTCTGATAGAACGGAGCGGTTGAGCCATTGGTGGCGGTGGGGTCGGGAATAAGCGAGACCTGAGGCGTTGGGCCGTAGGTATAAAAGATCTGGTCGTCGCCCGGTCCGAGAATCGCAATCGCAACGTCGTTATTCAGTGTGAATGAATTATTAGGCGACGTGACGAGGATCGACACGGGATTGATCGGTGGCTGAAAATCTATCCAGCCGATAGTGGGAGTAGGCGCGGGCGGGGGCGGCGGAGGTTGAGCGAGTCCCGTGCTGACAAACTTGCGGATATCGTTATTGACCACTTCGGAATCGTACACTTCGCCGGACAAGCCGATAGCGACTCCCGAAGGTGAAACTATGGGAACCCAGCGTGAATTACCAAAGGGGTAAGGATCGCCACTGCGACCAAACCATACGATTGAGTTTGTCGTTTTAAATATGTTTGTGGAGACGGATCCGGTGCGCGTCACTATGGCCAGGCGATTATTTCCGCCATCAGCCAGGAGTAATTGGTTTCCGGCAGCCTTGGTCAAATGTTGGGGCTGGTTCAATTTCGCAAAGGCCGAAGAACCAGTGTTATTTCCCGGGACACCGATGCTTCCAGTCAGGACGGAGACCGCTTTGGTCACCGGATTCACCTGCCAGATGACATGATTGCCCGAATCGCTGACCGCGATAGTACCGTCATCGAATATCGCAATACCCTGGAGTTGAACTCCGGCGTTCGTGATCGTGACGATCGTGTTGGAAGTGCTGCCGCTGAATTCCTGGATGACACCATTCAACTCCGCTACAAAAATATTTCCTTCAAAATCCAGCGCCATTGCCGTGGGCGAAGACAAGCCGGCGGCATTTGTGCTAACGGGGTTCGCACTGAGATCAAACTGGATAATATTGCCGTTGCCGCCCGTGCCCTGGTTCAAAACGAACAAATCACCGAACACATCAACGGCGACGTCTGATGGCCGATTGATACCATCGGCCGGGGTCTTATACTGCGAGGTAATGTTGGCGATCAGATCCAGGACTTCGACTGTGTTGTTGGTTTGATCGGCGACATACAAAAGAGTGCCGGAGACATCCAGCGCGAGCCCGCGAGGCCCACTGAATAACGCCGGCATGACCAGTCCGCCAGGGCCACCGAGGCCAGTGGCTGTGACCTTCCGGATAAGGTCGTAATAAACTTCCGTGGTGAAAACACTGCCATCCTGGGCAACATAGACGCCGAAGGGTTCGCGTGCTTCCACGCTTCCGGAGTCATTTTCATTGGGGTCAACGGTGCCGTCCCACCATCCGGGGAAGATACCATTCTTGGGCAAGCCTTGAACCCAGATATTGGAGCGGACGCCGTAAAGGCGTGAAACAGTACCGGAAATCGCATCCACCAATTTCACTTTGTTGTTACCGCGGTCAGCGACAACGAGGACGTTGTTGGCGGCCTTGGAAATTCCTTCCGGCCGGTTGAAGGCGGAGAAGATGGGCGGCCCGTTGGTATCACCAGGGCCGTGAAAACCGGTTAGTTTGACGGCATTGTTCGATAAACTGGTGTTCAGGGGATTCATGATCCAAATACCATGATTGCCGCAGTCGGTGAGGGCGATCTGGCCATTATCGAGAATAGTAATGCCACGCAGTGATGTATTCGCGTTGGTGATGATACCTACCGTGCTCACTCCACCGAACTGATTAATCTTGATGACCATATTGCTTCTGACGGTGACGTAAAAATTCGTCAAGCCGTCCACAGCCATGGCTGTAGCGTTGGTCAGGTGGATCGCATTAGTCGCCACAAAGATCGGCGGGACATTATACATCGCGTAAAGCGCGCTATATTCCAGGATGTTTCCGTTGGTGCCGTTGCCACGGTTCAACACGAAGACATTAGTGTTACCATCCACAAACACCGCCACGGGACGGCTGATGCCGTCGCTATTGCGTGCAAAGGTTGTGGTGACACTGGTAGAAGCGCTGCCGGGAAAGGTAACCTGACGCACAGCGTTGTTCGTATAATCAGCGACGAACAGCAAGGTACCTGAGGGATCCAGCGCTACGCTCTCGGGGAAGTTAAACTGGGATATTTGCGCGGTATTGCCATCAGCAAAACCGTAGAAATGTGTGTTGGTCTGATTAGGCCCGCCGCCCAGGGTGGTGACCACCGTGGCGGAGGCACTCCCCGCCGTGAGAACCAACGCGGCGAGAGCGGCGCGATTCGAGGCCAAAAACCCTGTTTGTGAGACCCACTTCAAAAACTTCGACGTTGTGGTTTTCATACTTCAATTTTCGGAAATAAATAGTTGCGGTTCATTATGTTGAACAGCCGACGACTATTTGAGTTTGGCCTGGTCGTCATTTTCGCCGAAGGATTTCGGATCATCGCTCCAATCGCGCGGGCGGGCGCCGTCCCAGATGCTGTCAGGATTCATATATTGCTTGGACTTGAAGGGCTGCGATTTGAGGAAGTCGGTATCGGTAGGATGGAAATCATCTTCCTGCACGATAGTGGGCGTGATGAAGATGAGGAGGTTATCCTTGTCCAACTGTTTACTTTCGCTCTTGAACGCATGACCAAGGAAGGGGATGTCACCCAACAACGGCACTTTGGTGAAAGAAGCCGAGGGCGAACTTTTCACCATGCCGCCCATCACGAGAGTATGCGCATTGGGGATGAGCACCTGGGTTTCAATCTTGCGGGAATCGAACACGTCAGCCTGGTTGACAGTACCGGCAACCGTCTTGGTGACCGTGCCGAAGAAGCTGGAAACTTCTGGAACAACTTTCAGCCAAATACGATCGTTGGCCGAAATGCGGGGAGTAACTTGTAAAATCGTACCGATGTTGGAGTACGTGACGGAGGAACCACCCGGCGAGCCTTGTGTGCCGGCAGTGGTCGCAAAGATCGGGAAACCACGCGTAACAGAAATTGTGGCGGTTTGATTGTCCAGCGTGACTATGCGCGGGGTGGAGATCACTTGCGCGTCAAAGGAGGAATTCAAGAAAGACAACACCGTACGGACACCGTCAGCGTTCAGGAAGAACGTGGAGGGCATCAAGCCTTTGGCGGTATTCAGTGACAGGCCAGCGTCACCAATAGCACTGGTGAGAGCGGTGGTGACCGTCTTCGGTCCCGGGGTGGAGGTAGTGGTGATGCGGCCACCCGGATCAGTAACCGTCGTGGTGACCGGTGCACCGGCCGAATATGTCTTGGTACCTGTCAAGTTACCGTTACCAAACGAGAGGTTTTGAGCGGCAAGGGTGCCAGTCCAGTCCATGCCTTTTTTCGTGGTGGGGTTGCTGGAGATTTCGACGAGGCGTGTTTCGATCAAGACCTGGCGGGTGGCTTTATCGAGCTGGACGACGAGCTGGGCGATGCTTTCCTGTTCCTTGTCGGTCGCAGCAACCAGAATCTGGCTCGTACGAACGTCGGCCATCACGCGGCTGCGCTTGTCCGTGAACGCGGCTTGAACAGCGGCGACCATGTTGTTGGGATCGGAATATTGCAATTGAATGATTTTGCTGACAATGGGTTCGGGGGCGGCTGGGTCCTTGACGGTGATGCGGGCAATGTGGGTCTTGGGATCCACGATCATCTGCAAACCGTAGTTGTCCAACAGAGCCTGCAAAGCTTGTTCGGCGGTAATATTTTCCCAGCGGATGGAGACGGTGGGCTGGGAGGTTTTTTCGCCATTGGGCCCGGGCTGGCCGAGCGACATGCGCGGGTCGAGCATGTAATTGAGCCCCGCCTGACGGGCGAGGTTTTTGATGGCGTCGGTCAATTGGACGTCATCCATCGCAATCAGCGGAATGACCGCGGGGCCGGTTGGCGCGGCTGGGGCGGCATCAGAAGCTGGTGCAGTCGCAACCGCCTCAGCGGCGGGTGCGGATGCAGGTGCGGCAGGCGCAGCCTCAGTGGTGATTGCGGGCGCGGTGGTGTCAGTGGTATTGGTCTGGGCCGATACAACATGGCTGCTCGCAACCAACCCAACAATAGTCAAAACTGCGATTGTCGATTTCATTTTCTTTGCGTTTTCCGAGTTCACTAGCGAAAGCAACCAAGACGCTGGTTGCGATATTCCGAGGATTTTAGCAACCACAGTGCCAATGGGTTTATTGGGGAAAAACGGGGCAAGTGAGTGAAAATACCCCTTTTAAAAAAAAGCTTGTCCAGCATTAGGACAAGCAGAAGTTGCCGAAAAGAGGCAAATTATTCGTTGCGCATGTGCAACTCGTTCGTCTGTGAACCGAACTGAATAACGACAGCGTTGTTCTTGAACTCCAGGAGGTGCACGGCGACATCGCCGGTAGCGGTCGGTATGTTCGCGGTTTCTCCTTCGGCGATGGTGCGACCATTGATGATGGCGGTGCGGCTGCCGGGCAACATGTTTACCCCGTTCAGGACAAAGGGTGATGGGATGGCATCAACATGGGCCGGGCGATCTGGCTGCGCACTGCCGGGGGCACGAGTGGAATTCGGAAAAAAAGGGTCGCGCCCGTCGGCGCTGGAGGTGGGGATGATGAAAACCGATTTGGGGACTGGCTTGAGAACCGGCACCAAGGCCGCTCCCGCCGGATCACCCGCCTGGAGCGCGCCGCCTGAAAAAATCAAAGCGACAACGCCAACAACGAAACCCGGATTGACCAAAACAAATTTTTTAACGCGCGTGATCGTGTTCATGGGGCATCAGATTTCACAAGGGTCATGATCTGCATCCGGAAAGACAATTTTTCCCGTTCTTCACCGCTTTGATTCGAACTGGGCGAAATCTCAAAACTCAAAATGTAGGACGTGGGAAACTGATTTTCGAAATCAGAAATGAACTTGCCGATATCGTGATAAAAGCCGGCGCCGGACACCCCCATGCTGACCTGTTTGTAAGGGAATTTTAAAAGCATCTTCACGTCAGCAGGATCGGTAGTGCGGTCAAATTGCGGTATTTCGACATGATAATGCGATTTGAATTTGGTGACAAAATTGATCATCCACGAATATTTGTCACCGCTGGCCATGTTGCTTTCTTCAGCGACCAATAATTTGTGGGCAGCGTTGAGTTGGGTCTCGATCTGTTGGGCGCTTTTGATGGCCTGTTGCACCTGCTCGAGCTTGCCTTGAGCCGCTGACTGTTGTTCGGCCAATTGATCGAGCCCTTGTTGTTGATAACGGATGAGCCCGAAATAAAGCCCTGCCAGCACGCCCCCCGCGAGCATGATAACGAGGATGAGCTGGTCGCGTTTTTCTTTGGTAATCTTGTTCATCGCGTTCTATCCGGGATGCGGCATTCCAGTGTGAAGCTGACCGAAACCTTGCCATCGGCATCCACCTGGGGCATGCCGAATTGCTTCAAGTTGATATCCACCGGTTTGCCGAACGAGTTTTGGAAATATGGCTGCGACATTAAAGCCTGTTGGTAGGGAGTGATGGCGGCACCGGGTTTAGGGCTGCTATCCCGCGCATCAATCGTAACAACGATTTTTTCAGTAGAGGTCGCGGGGCGCCCCGCGATATTGTCCTCTTTGACGGCCTTGATCTCGTCTTTCATTTCATAAGACTGGTCTACCTTTACGTGGAGCAATTGCACTTCGGGACGGGCTCCCTGCTGCAAAGCGTTCATCAAATTACCCACCAGGAAGCGATTAGTGGCCAGGCGGTTCAAGGCCAGGAGTTTAAAATTGTGGTCCTCAAGCTTGCGTTTATTATCAAGGATTTGCCGGTAATCGTTGGTCCGGGAATTCAGTTCTGATTCCAGGCGGCTCAATTCGCTTTTGCCCAGCATTGATTTGGCGAACAAAGAGCTGCTGAAAATCAGGACTGCGATGGCCAAAAATGCGCCTATCCACAACGCGCGCTTCACCGGATCGCGGCGACGCATATCATCCAGCGCATGTTGCTCGGCCAATAAGTTGATGCGTAAGGGCATAATTATATTATAAGGCAGTGAGGGCAGCTCCGATGGCCGCCGCCAGTTGCGGCGCGATATGTTCGAGCTCGGCTGCTTTTTGCGGAGACAACGCCTGTTGCAACCCGGCGGCGGGATTCCACAACCGGCAGTCCATCATCAATTCCTGTTTCATTATTTGCAGGATCAATTCCGAGCGCGATGACCCGCCGGCGAAATAGATCCCGGCCAACGCCCGATCCTGCTGGTGTTCAAAGAAATCAATCGAGGCGCGCAGTTCGCGCCCGAGGGGGATGACCATGGGTTCGAGGTGATTTTGCACTTCAGAGGGCATGCCGATCTTGATGCTTTCAGCCTCTGCGTAGCTGATGTTCATAGCTTCGGACAGTCCGGTGGTAAATTTATCACCACCGATTGCCACTTCGCGGCTCATGATCAGTTCGCCCTGGCTAAAGAGGCAGATGGTGGTGTGCTTGAATCCGATATCGACAAGGGCAAATACATCGCTGGCAAATTCACGCGGCATGGCGCTCTCAAAAGCGTTCATCGGCGCAATTACGCCGGGAACGACATTTTCGGCGACCCAGCCCGCACTTTTGGCGGCCGCCTGGATTTTTTTGGAGAGTTCCTGCCTCATTCCCACGACCAGCACCCTGCTCTTCTGGGCCTTGCCTGCCGCGTCAACGGCCGGCGGCGAGGTGATGACCGCATCGAAAACGTAATCGCGCAAATCCTGTTGCAAGTAGAGTCGCGAGTTGTTTTTTAAAACCATGCGCATGTCGTCCGGCGGCATTTTGGGCATTTCGATGTGCCGGGCAATGGATTCGTTCACGCCGAGTGCCAGAGCTAAAAACTTCGCTTTGGTATCAATAGCCGCCGCGACCTGTTTGAAATGCTCTCCCAGGAGTTCTATGGAAGGGTCTTTTTCATAGATGGGCGCGTCGAGCAGCGCGTAGTTGACCAAAGCGTAAGCGGTTCCCTTGCGCTGGACCAGGGCAGCCTTGGTCGTCCGGGCGCCCAGGTCAATGGACAGCATATGGTCCGGCTTTTTTCTCGTGCTGTTCAAAAATGGCAACGCCATAGTTTTTGTTTATATAGTTTCCACACCCCAACGCAAGTCGGGTCTTCGGTTCAGCAGGGAATATTCCATGAACAAACATGGGGGAATTTCTTTGAAATCCCGGCTTTCCCGCACAAAAAACAGACTCACATTGTCTCTTACTGTCCACAACTGGTGGCAAACGTTGCCGGTTCCATGGCGGACGCCGGTAGCAGATTTTAAATCACCTGCCATGTCAAGATAAGGTGTTCGGACGGAAAGCCCTGCCGCTCTTTCTGTGAAGCAGGACATTTGTGTCCAAGTTATTGGCAGTGCGGCAAAATTCGAACCGCCCCATGCATGGCAGGCGTAATGCTCATTTTGCCTGGGCAACCTGACCACTTCCATATGGTCAACCCAAATTATGCGCATCGGAATCTCGGCTCGAACGATTAAAAATCGCTCACAGGCTTTCACACTGGTGGAAGTGGTGGTTGCCGCGGCGCTAATTGCGCTCATCTACGGCGGAATCATCAATGCCTACATTTTATCTGCCCGCCGTGCCGAATGGTCCGGCTATTCCCTGGCCGCCCAGTCGATCAGCATCCGGCAGCTGGAAACCGCGCACGCCGCCAGTTGGGATTTATTTGATGCCAATGCGGGGAACATAAGAGACGAAATCCAGTATAATGGCGGCTCGTTCACGAATTATTCAACTGTGATATTGGACCTGCCGATATCCTTGTCCAACACCAACCGGTGGATGGCGACCAATTACTTTACGCTTAAGACAAATTCGGATGCCACCGCTTACGGCCTGACGATGTACAAGGTGTTGAGATCTGATGTGTGTTGGCAGATCCGTGGAAAGACCTTCACCAATTCAATCGAGACCTATATCGCACCTGATGATTAACGAATGAATACCTCACAAGTCTTAAAATCAGTTCATTCGACGGGAAGGTCTGCTGCTGAACGGGGGCTGTCGCTGGTCGAATTGATGATAACCATGGTGATCTTCTCGGTAACGGTGCTTGCCCTGATATACGTGCACATCTTCGGATTGAGATATGATGGTGTGATTGGAAGCCAATTGGGAGCCAGCGACCAATCGCGCATGGCATTTGGACATTTGCTTGACGATATCCGCCGGGCTGGCTTGTACAAGATCGGTACTCTCAGTGGGACTAATTTCACAGGCGATGTGGCGGGTGCACCACAACAGGGCAACACGATCAGGTTGTGGGTATATACCAACACGACGGCTTTCGTCCAATATTCGCTGGACACCGCAAGTTGTGAATTACGCCGTACTGAAACCGGGGTTTCAGGTTATGATGTCACCGCGCAATATCTCACCAATACGGCCAGCTTCGGCTGTAATTCCAATATTTTCGTGGCCGAAGATGGTGCTGGCAATGTCAATACGACGCTAAACCTCAAATGGGTGGTTCACGTGACTCTCCAGTTTTATCAATACAAGTATCCCAAAACAACCGTGGGACCAGGCTATTACTATGATTTTTACAAATTGGAATTTAGGGCCTCTCCCCGCGCCACAAGCTGGGGAACCTTGAACTTGTAAGCGTATGAAGATAAACATTTTCCCGCACCAGAAACAGGTCGGTTATGCGCTCATCACCGTGCTTGTTTTTGCCTCCATCGCAATCCTGATCCTCGCCGCCACTGTCCGGCGTTCGGCGACGACCGCCATGTTGAACGAACGGGAAAACCAGTTTAATCGCACTTATTTTGCGGCCGAAGCGGCCGTGGAAAAAGTGGTCGGCCATATGTTATCGGATTTTAAACAAGGTCAGAGCGCTTACATCGCCATGAATGTAACAAACACCTACCAGTCGACTTATCCCGGTAGCGAAGATGGCTATTGGAGTTCCTACGAATTTTCCGATGGCCAGGGGCAGGTCAACAAGACTTACGTTAAACTCGTAGTGACAGGCAGAACGAATTGGATATCTGACCAGGCTGACGGCTTGAGCCGCTGGCGCACCATTTATCGGGTATTGTCAAACGCCCGGGACAAGACGGCATCCTATAAAATTACGAATGCGTCCCAAATTGATATCGCAGTGGACTCGATCCCGGTTTTTCAATTCGCCATCTTTTATAACACCAACCAGTTGGAATTCACGTGGGCAGCCCCCTTTGTCATCAATGGCCGCGTACATGCCAACGGCCCGATCTATACTGGAGTCTCGTCCTCCTCATCGCTCACATTCAATTCATTGATTTCAACCACCGGCACTATCACCAAAAAGGCATTGGGCGGCTACCAGGTCAGCAATATGACCGGCCCGGAAACCTACAATGCCGGACAAAAAACCAACAACATCCCCCTCACTTTGCCCATCGGCACCAATAGCACCTGGGAAATGATCAATATTCCGCCCCCGGGAGAAGATGTGAGTTCCACCCTGGGTACTAATCGTTATTACAACAAAGCCGGCATGATCCTCCTGGTCAGCAATTCCTCCGTGACCATGATCCTCAAGGATTCTGCCGGAGATCAATACCCGACCAATGTCACTTACAATTTCACCAACACCACGGCGGGCATGGCGGGTATAGTGACCAACCTTCCTTTTCTGACCCTGACGAATACATTTTATGATGCGCGGGAAAGCAAGACCGTCCGGGCCACACAGATTGACATGGGCGCTCTAAAAAGCTGGGCAACCACTAATGGCGCCGTCCTGGCCAAACGCCCCTCCAACAATCCCCTTTCAGTTCTTTATGTCGCCGACCGGCGCACCGTCACAGCATCCCAGTTGGACGCCGTCCGATTAAGCGACGCCGCCACCCTTCCGTCATTTGGTGCCTCCGGCAGCGGCCTGGGATTTACCGTGGCAACGATTAACCCGGTTTACGTATGGGGAAACTATAACGAGCCCAATTCAACTTATCTGGGAACCACCAACACTACACAGACCGTTCCTGCCTCGATTGCTTCGGATGCCTTGACGATACTTTCGCCCAATTGGGCTGACGCCAACAGCGCCAGCTCCCTTAGCTCACGCACTCCAACTGCTACCACCGTAAATGCAGCCCTCTTGACCGGCACCGTTTTCACTACCGGCACGGATAGTTCCACGTTCAGTGGTGGGGTTCACAATCTGCCACGATTGCTCGAAGACTGGTCAACCAGCATCCAATTGACGCTTAACACTTCCATCGTCAACCTGTTTGCCAGCGTGTACGCAACCAATCAATTCCAACTGCCCGGTAATTACTACAACGCGCCCAGCCGGAAATTCAGTTTTGACATTAATTTTACGGATCCCGCCAAACAACCGCCAGGCGCCCCGATGATCGGCGGAATCAAACGTCTCCAATGGGCAACCCCACCGCCCGATAATGTCGCTTATGAAATGCCCTAAGCCAATCCACACGTTAGGAATCGTATTCGCGTTGTTGTTCAGCGGCTTCATCGCCAATGGGGATGACACGTTCCAGGTCACCGTCAAAGCCACGGATATCCAAAGGTCACCTCCGCCGCTCCGGGTCTTTGTCGGAATCGGCAAAATGAAATTCACGTTCCTCACGCCCGATGGCTTTCGGGTTCGTGACGATGCGCTAATGCAACGCGTCCTTATGGAAGGGATATCCCGGGATTGCACCATCGTTTTTCGCCGCACACTTCCACTGACCGAAGGAACAACCTATCGCGAGATGTTGCTCGGAAGGTATCCCGGCTCAAAAATCACTGGTGAATCCACCCGAAAAGTCGCGGGGCATGAATGTCCTCTCTTCGATCTCGAATGGACCCGTGACGGAATCATCCACTATGCCCGCGTCGCCTTTCTGAATTCGGAAGCAGGCCCTTTAGAAGTCAGCGCGAGCGGCACGTCAGATGTGAAGCCATTTTTCAATACTATACTGGCGACGTTCATTGCCAGCGATGAAGACGGCAACCTGGTTGTGCCGGTCATTTCCGACCAGACTTAAAACATCGACTCATCTATTGAGCCGCCGGCAGCGTAAAGAAAAACGTGGCGCCGCGTCCTGGGTCACTCGTTGCCCAGACTTTTCCTCCGTGTGTTTGCACGATGTGTTTAACGATTGAAAGCCCCAGGCCCGTGCCCCCCTGCTCGCGCGACCGCGCCTTGTCCACTCGATAAAACCTTTCAAATACGCGCTCCAAGGCCTCCGCCGGAAGCCCGGGTCCGTCATCCTGAACACAAACCTCAACCTGCGCGTTTGATTCCCGCGCCCCAATCCGCACATGCCCCCCTGCCCGGCCGTACTTGATCGCATTATCGACCAGGTTGGCCAGCACCTGGTCCACCCGGCCCGCATCTGCCTGCACCCGCAAATCCGGCAGGTCAACCGCCAGCGAAACGGACTTGGCCGCCGCGCGCGCTTTAAAATCTTCAGCGACCTTTTCCACGACCGAGCGCAATGAAAAACTTTGCAGGTTCAATTGCACCCGCCCCGATTCCAATTCGGAAATCGTCAGCAGATCCTCGATCAATAATTTCAACCGCTCGGCGTTCCGTTCAATGGTCTGCAAAAACCGCACCGACACCTGCGGGTCATCCTTCGCGCCGCTGAGCAGTGTTTCCACATAGCCCTTGATGTGCGACAAGGGCGTCCGCAATTCATGACTGACGTTCGCCACAAATTCCTCCCGCGTCCGCTCCAATTGTTTGAGCCGCGTTTGGTCGTGGAAGACCAGGATCGTCCCTTCGCGTTTTTCTTCAACATCCAGCACCGTTGCGGCACTCACGTGCAACCAGCGCTCAGACGCCCCGGGAAATTTGATTTCCCGCTCCAACCATCGCTGGTGCGCTCCCAACGCATCGATCATCTTCGGCAGTTCATTGGAGCGCAGCACTTCCAGCACGGTTTTTCCCACGACCTCATTGCCCATGCCAAAAAGTTTTTTGAAGGCCCGGTTCGCCAGTTGCACGCGGCTGTTCTCGTCCAGCAATAATAGCCCCTCAACCATGCTGTTAAAAACTGCTTTTTGCCGTGACTGGCTTTGGACGGCGGACAGCTCCTGCTGCTGGCGGATGAGTTTAAGCCGTTCGATTTCGCGCGTAGCGTGCTCTTGTCCGCGAAGAAATTTGCCACGCCACCAGAAATGCAGCGTCGCCAGCGCGACCAGCGCGATTATGCAAGCAAGCCAGCCCACCACAGTTAGTTTTCTACAAAACGGTAGCCCACACCGCGTACCGTATCGAGAAATTTCGAGGCCGGCCCGAGCTTATCCCGCAGCCGGCGCATGTGTGTATCCACGGTGCGGGTATCGATCAAACTGTCGTATTCCCACACGTCCCGCAACAGCGCGTCGCGCGATTGCACCCTGCCCCGCCGGGTCGCCAGCACGGTCAGCAGTTTGAATTCAGTCGCCGTCAATTCGATCGACTTTCCGCGCCAACTGACGACATGCCGCGGCACATCAATCAACAAATCGCCGAACTTGAACGATTGCACCTCGTCATCGACGGCCTTCCCGCGCGACAGGATTTTTTTCACGCGCAAGACCAGTTCACGCGGGCTGAACGGTTTCGTCAGGTAATCATCCGCTCCCAGTTCCAGCCCCAGCACGCGGTCTATCTCCGCCGCTTTGGCGGTCAGCATCAGGATGGGCATCGTCGCCGTGGCGGATTCGCGCCGGAGTATTTTGCACACTTCCAATCCATCCATCTCCGGCAGCATCAGATCCAAAATCACCAGGCCGGGCAGAAGTTCCCGCGCTTTTTTCAACGCTTCCGCGCCATCGGCTGCCGTCGCGACCTCATAACCGGCCTGCTTAAGATTGAACTCAATCAATTCAATCGCCTCCGGTTCGTCGTCAACAATCAGAATCTTTTGTCTCACTCGGATTTGGGATACCATGCGCCCGCCCTTCCGACAATGTCAACATTGTGACAAGCGGGTGACAGAAGGGAAACAACTAAGCGACGTGCGTGTTCACGTGCAACAAATCCTCCACGCGCGCCAGCAATTTTTGCGAACTGAACGGTTTTGAAAAATAGTCCGTCGCCCCGAGTTCCATCCCGCGTAGACGCGAAAGCTGGCTCCCTAACGCCGTCAACAGGATGATGGGAATGCCCGCCGTGGCCGGATTGCGCCGCAGGATTTCGCAGACTGTAAAGCCGTCCACATCCGGCATCATGACATCCAGCAGGATCAGATCTGGCATGAGCAGGCGCGCCTTGGCCAGCGCATCGTCGCCATCCACCGCCGTATTCACGATAAAGCCGGCGTTCTCAAAGACAAAGCAGACCAGGTCGCGCAGGTCTACATCATCGTCCGCTACCAGAATTCTTTTCGGCACACTTATTCATTAGCACATGCCTGGCACACCTCAACGTCAGGACCGTGACGAATGGGTAACATTTGAGCCATTGATGCTACTGGCCACACCCCCTAAAAGTAGTCGGAATTGGTCGGAATCAGTCAGAATCACCCTGAATTGCGGTGGGAATCATTTGTTAATCCTCCCGCTTTGCGGCATTTATCGGCCCTGACTTTCGACCATCGACTATATTGATTTAACTTGGATTTGGTTGGATTTGGTTGGAATCGCCTCTTTCTAAAATCCCCTTTTTCGCTATAACTCGTTTAATCTCATAAACTTGTCCCGTCCGGAAGCGCCGGATGCCATTTTCCGGATTCCGCCAGGTTTCATCCGGATTTACCACACACTGATTTGACCGTCATATTATTAAAATGTCAAAGAACTAACCACCAATATACACAAAAGTCAAACTTTGTCAACATCAATCAGATTCCATGTCTCGGCCGCCTCTGTCTCCGCCATTCGTCATTCGTTCATTCGTCATTCGCTCCGCTCAAAAATCCCCATTGACATTTCCCCGCTCATCCATCAATCTATCCGCATTCGTTGATACAACGAATCTCATGCAGAGTGGTTGAGGGACTGGCCCTATGACGCCACGGCAACCGGTTGAAACTTCGGTCTCAATGCAGGTGCCAATTCCAGCTCCGGTAAGTGCCGGGGAAAAATGAGAAGAGCACATACACTTTGTCGCCCCTTCTCATCATGAGTCGGGGTTTTTTGTTTTAGAAATATTATTTATGAGCGAACAACAAGGTTTCATGAAAGCGCTGAAGTGCCGCGAATGCGGGCGCGAATACCCCCTCACGGCCAGCCATGTCTGCGAATTTGATTTCGGCCCCCTCGAAGTCGCCTATGACTACGATAAGATCAAAAAGTCGCTCACCAAAGCCGTCATCCAATCGCGTCCAAAAAGCATGTGGCGTTACCGCGAGCTGCTGCCTGTCGCCAACGACCCCACTGTGGGTGTGCAAGTCGGATTCACGCCGCTCGTGAAGGCAGACCGCCTGGCCAAGCGCCTCGGCATTCGCGAACTCTGGATCAAGAACGACGCCGTCAACTACCCTACCCTGTCCTTCAAGGACCGCGTCGTCAGCGTTGCTTTGAGTCGTTCGAAGGAACTAGGCTTCGATACCGTCGCCTGCGCTTCCACCGGCAATCTCGCCAACTCCGTCGCCGCCCAGGCCGCCGCCGCTGGCCTCAAAGCCTACGTCTTTATTCCCTCCGACCTCGAGCAGGGCAAAATCCTCAACTCGCTCGTTTACGGCGCCAATGTCATCGGCATCAAAGGCCACTACGACGAAGTGAATCGTCTCTGCGCCGAAATCGCCGGCAAATTCGGCTGGGCCTTCGTGAACGTCAATATGCGCCCCTACTACGCCGAAGGCTCCAAGAGCATGGCGTATGAGATTGTTGAGCAATCCGGCTGGCGCATCCCGCAGCACACCGTTGTGCCCATGGCCTCCGGTTCATTGCTCACCAAGATCCAAAAGGGCTATCAGGAATTGACCAAACTCGGCCTCGTGTCGGAATCCAAATATTCCGTCCACGGCGCCCAGGCCACCGGCTGCTCGCCCATCTCCGTCGCGCAAAAGGCGGGACTCGATTTCTTCAAGCCCGTCAAGCCAAACACCATCGCCAAGTCCCTCGCCATCGGGACTCCTGCCGACGGCTTCTACGCCCTGCGTGTGATGAAAGACACCGGCGGCGCGGCTGATGATGTGACCGATGACGAAATCCGCGAAGGCATCCGCGACCTCGCCGAGTGCGAAGGCATCTTTGCCGAGACCGCCGGCGGCGTCACTGTGGGCGTGGCCAAGAAACTCATCGCCTGCGGCAAGATCCCCAAAGACGATTCCGCCGTCCTCTGCATTACCGGCAACGGCCTCAAGACCCTTGAAGCCGTCCAGAACCACTGCGGCCAGGCCCGCGAGATCAAGCCGAGTTTACGTGAATTCGAAGCCTTGCTGGCCAATGAAGAAAAGGTGAATGCGTAAAACGGATTATGCCTCAACGACTCTCCTACGATGATTCCTGTCGCGCTCTTCAGCGTGAGCAGATCATTGAAGATGGAGACATTCCGCCAATGCCTGACCACCCACCTCGCGAGGATGATGAAGAGTTGGGCGTTAATTTTTTCCGCACAATGCTAGCCGACGTGAAATTAGAACACATGACGTTGTCGCGAACATATTTTGGCCGGTCAGAAATTCGCGCTACTTCTTTTAAAAATACCGATTTATCGGAGTCCACTGCGAATTGGAATGATTTTGTTGATGTAGACTTTAGCTTCGCAGATCTGTCTAAGAGCGACCTTAGGGGGTGCGTGTTTCAACAGGTTCGCTTTAGCAGCGCAAATCTGGTTGACGCAGATCTTCGCCATTGCGGTTTCAAAGGTTGCGATTTTAACGGTGCGAATTTGGCCGGTACAAAGCTCACGAGAAAAGCGGGAGCGGCACTTAAACTTTCGCCCGAACAGCAAAGCGTTGTTGACTGGCAAATAGAAGATGGAAAAGAACCAGAAGGTGGTTAGATTTAGTCCGAAGAAATTAATTATTGAATTTATGAAAAAAGTCCGCATCCCCACCCCGCTCCGCAAGTTGACCAACAACGAGGAGCTTGTCGAAGTCAATGCCGCCACTATCGGTGGCGCCATCGATGAATTGCAAACCCGTTTCCCGGGCATCCAGGAACGGCTCGTCGATGAAAAAGGCGAAGTCCGCCGCTTCGTGAACGTCTACGTCAACGAGGAAGACATCCGTTTCCTTAAGAACCGCGAAACCCCCCTCAAAGACGGCGACGAGATCAGCATCATCCCCGCCATCGCCGGAGGCTAATCAATTACAAATGAAAAATGTAAAATTAAAAAACGGAACGGACGTCAGTTTTGGTATTTTGCATTTTTAATTTTGAATTTTTAATTCTATGTCTAAGCCTGCCAAGAAAAAAACTACCGCGACAAAATCCACCTCACCGACTCAACGACGCCTGTGGCTGATGTACCCGCCCAAGCTCATCCGCGAGCCGCTCATCTGGAAGCTAGGCCACAAGTTCAACGTCATCACCAACATCCGCCAGGCCAGCGTCACCGACGAGATCGGCGTCGTCTGCCTGGAACTCGATGGCAAGCGCGAAGATGTGAAAGCCGCCATCAAATGGCTGGAGAAGAGCGGCGTCAGCGTCGAACCCGTCGAAATCAACGTCATCGAGAGTTGATTCAGGTATGGCGGGCAGCCCCCTGCCCGCCGCCGGTGCGAGGACCGGGCACATTAGTAGATAAGCCTGCTCCTCCATCCTCGCGAAGAGTTGGAGTGCGTTAGCCCTCTACCATTATTCCCCCTCGCGTCTTTGCCCATTCATGCCTTTGCGTTAATAATAAAAAAGACTGTCACACTCCCTCGATTAGCGGCATTCAGATGTAGATGCAGCCAATAGACGACCACGCCCTATTGCGAGAATACGTCGAGTACGGTTCCGAAGAAGCCTTTGCCACGCTCGTCGTCCACCACGTCGACAAGGTCTATTCCGTCGCCCTGCGCCACACCCGCAACCCGCACAAAGCTGAGGAAATCACCCAAGCCGTCTTCGTCATCCTCGCGGAGAAATCCAAACGCCTCAGCGACCGCGTCATCCTTTCCGGCTGGCTCTACGAAACCGCGCGCCTGACCGCCATGACGTATATCCGCAGTGAAGTCCGCCGCGCCCATCGCGAGGAAGCTCATATGCAAACCCTCCTGAACGAAGCTGAATCCGACCCCGAACTCTGGCCGCAGATCGCGCCCCTGCTGGAAGACGCCATGGCCGGATTGAGCCAGGCTGACCGCCACGCTGTGGTGCTTCGCTTCTTCGACGGAAAATCGGCGCGCGAGATCAGCGCGACCCTGGGTACAAATGAAGACGTCGTCCGCAAACGGCTCAGCCGCGCAATCGAGAAGTTGCGGAACTTCTTCGCCCGGCGCGGCATTTCTTCCACCACCGAAACGCTCGCTTCGGCGATTTCAACGTACGCCGTCCAATCCGCCCCATCGGCACTCGCAAAAACCGCTACCGTCATGGCCGTCGCCAAAGGCACGGCTGCCGGCGGTTCCACTCTAACCCTCATCAAAGGAGTTCTAAAGATTATGGCATGGACCAAAGCAAAGACCGCCCTCGTGGTCGCCGCAACATTGATACTCGCCACCGGCACCACCGTTGTCGTCGTCGAGAAAACCTCCCGTATCCAGGGCAAAACAGAAGCCGAATGGATCAAGAGCATCGTTTATTTTGGTGATGCTGCCCAAACGAAACAGTGGCACGAACTTGGCTCGCGGGGCGTCAGCATGTTGGTACGGGCGATACGATCCAAAACGAACAACCACGACACCCGCATGCGCTCGGCCAGCGAGCTTGAGCAACTGGGGAAAGACGCAAAAAGCGCCCTACCGGATGTTATTGATATCTTAAAGTCTGAAAACGATGGTGGTGTCCTCGCCATTGAACTCACCTTTCTCCATGGATTCATCCCCGGCATGTCAGAAAGCGATAAAGCCGCCGTGTTTCCCGAATTAATCCGGGCATTGGATAGTCCTGATACCAGCGCGCGATGCAATGCCCTCCAGGCGCTCCAGATCTATCCTCAGCAGGCAGATACGACGGTGCCATTAATGGTCAATGCATTACAGGACCATAATCGGCTGGTGCGGATCTACGCGGTGAAATCATTGATCAAAATCGACCCGCAGAACGCTGCGGCATCTGATTACGTCAAAATTCTCGTCGGCTGCATCACCGGACCACCAGACGATGCACCGGTAGCTGTGGGTGAAGCCATCGCGGAACTCGGCGACCTGCATCGCGACCCTGAAACAGCGATTCCCGTACTGATCGAATGCCTCCAAAGCACTAATCACTATGTCCGTGGAAATGCCGCCGCCGCCCTTAACCGGTTCGGCCGTGATGCCCAGACCGCTCTTCCAGAGTTGCAAAATATGCTCTCCGACCCCGATCCAAACGTCCGCAAGCACGTTGCCAACATCATCGAACATATCCAATCCGGCGCGGCCCCGCGATAACAGGGCGCATTTTTTAATTTCGCTGCGGCCTCAGTGACTCTATAGCTAATAATCACCCCACATCAACCTCGACAAATCCCGCCCACGAAAATAATCTCGCACGCATCCAATGCGTATAATCGAAATCCGCGAAAAGACCGTTTCCATCGCCTCGGCCATCACCAACGCCTACATTGATTTCTCCAAAATGACCTGCTCGGTCGTTGCCGTCATCACCGACGAGGCGCGCGACGGCAAGCCGGTCATCGGTTACGGTTTCAATTCCAACGGCCGTTACGGCCAGAGCTCGTTGATGCGCGAACGTCTTTTCCCCCGTCTCAGGGAAGCCGACCCTAACACATTCGTGGACGAGAAAAATAATAATCTCGACCCCTTCGCCATCTGGAAAGCGATGATGACCAACGAAAAGCCCGGCGGTCACGGCGAGCGCTCCGTGGCTGTAGGCACGATTGATATGGCTGTCTGGGATGCTGTCGCCAAAATCGCCGGTAAACCGCTCTACCGCGTGCTGGCCGACCGTTATCGCGGTGGCAAAGCCGATAGCAAAGTCTGGGTTTATGCCGCCGGTGGTTATTATTACCCGGGCAAGGACCTCACCGCGCTGAAGAACGAGATGAAGCGTTATCGCGATATGGGTTATCAGGTCGTGAAGATGAAGATCGGCGGCGTTCCGCTCGCGGAAGACATCCGCCGCATCGAGGCCGTCATCGAAGTGGTTGGAGATGGAAAGTTTCTCGCCGTCGATGCTAATGGCCGTTTCGACCTGGAAACCGCCATCGCCTACGGTGATGCGATGAAACCCTACGGCCTGTTCTGGTACGAAGAAGCCGGTGATCCGCTCGACTACTCGTTACAGGCCGAACTTTCCAAACATTATCCCCTGCCCATGGCTACCGGCGAAAATCTGTTTTCGCATCAGGACGCTCGCAATCTCATCCGTCACGGCGGCATGAATCCCCAGCGCGACTGGCTGCAATTCGACTGCGCGCTTTCCTACGGTCTCGTCGAATACCTGCGCACGTTGGAGATGCTGGAGAAACATGGCTGGTCCACCCGCCGCGTCGTGCCGCACGGTGGCCACCAGATGTCCCTCAACATCGCCGCCGGCCTGCACTTGGGCGGCAATGAATCCTACCCCGGCGTGTTCCAGCCCTTTGGCGGCTTCGCGGATGGCATCGCCATCGAGAACGGTTACGTCGGCCTGCCCGATGTCCCCGGCATCGGTTTTGAGACCAAAGCCGAGCTGTTCAAGGTGATGAAATCATTGGGTGAATCCTGACTGAACGTGATCCCTTACTAAATAAGCTGTTACCTTTCCCCAAACAGCGGCATTTAGATGTAGATGCAGGAACTGGACGACAATGCCTTGCTGCGCGAATACGTCGCGCATGATTCCGAAGAAGCCTTTGCCGCGCTTATCACGCGGCACGTCAATAAGGTCTATTCAGTCGCGTTGCGTCATACGGGCAATCCTCACCACGCCGAAGAAATCACGCAGGCTGTCTTCGTCATCCTCGCCAAAAAGTCCAGTCGTCTGGGCAAGGCCGTCATCCTCTCCGGCTGGCTGTGCCAAACCGCACGCCTGACGGCGCGTACTTTTATCCGTGGCGAAATCCGGCGTACGCGCCGCGAACAGGAGGCTTACATGCAAACCGTTTTGGATGAATCAGGCTCTGATATCTGGCCTCAAATCGCCCCGTTGCTGGACGCCGCGATGGCCCGTTTGAATGAAAAAGATCACCACGCCGTCGTCTTGCGATTTTTCGACGGCAAAAGCATGAAGGAAGTCGGGGCGGCTTTGGGCGGGAGCGAAGACGCCGCCAAAATGCGGGTCAATCGCGCGGTGGAAAAATTGCGCGGGTTCTTCAAGCAACGCGGTGTCGTTCTTCCGGCGGCCGTTTTGATCGCCGCGCTTTCCGCGAACTCGGTTCAAGCAGCGCCGTCGTTGCTGGCACAAACCGCGACCGCCGCCGTGTTCGCCAAAGGCGCAACGGCTTCCGGCTCAACCTTAACCCTCATCAAAGGAGCATTGAAAGTTATGGCATGGACAAAAGCAAAGACCGCCATCGTCGTCGGCGTCGTAGCGGTGTTGGCGACCGGCACAACCACAACCCTGGTCATTGTACACCACCGGCAGGCAACCAACCGCCGAGCAACGCTGGCCGCTTCCAACTTCCCCCAAATCACACAAAACCAAACGCTTGATTTGCAGGCGGACGGCACAATTCGTTTTCAGATGGATATGGACGACATCAACCCCGGTAAACAGCCGCTCAAAACCATCCGGTTTATGAATTCAGATTTTGTGCATCTGGAACACATCACCGATGCAAATGGACAACCCACAAAGTTCACCGCGCAGCATAACGGAAATATATATCAGTATATTGTGACCCTGAACACGCCACTGCCACCCGGCGCCAAACTTACGGGGAGTATGGACGGCACCATGACCGGACTGGTCCGACCAACCGGCGAACCGGGTGTTTTTGAATATTCAATGACTCACTCGCCGAATTATGGTGGCGATACACGCCGCATCGAAGTGCATGACCTCCCGCCCGGCGCCGTCCTCCTGGACTCGGCTCCGGATGACCTATTGGTGACAACGAATGATGACCGGATTGAATTGCGCATCGACCACATCATCCCGCCCGGAGGCAATCTGCCTGTTAAATACCGCTATCGTCTGGCTGCCAAATAGCTATGTGCGGATTTTCATTTTCTCGGACGCATTAACTGCCACAATATGCTCATCCCTGAACGATGAGCATCAGTCAGAGCAAAAAAACGAACCTGTTCGGCCAGCTTTATTTTCAGGTGCTCGTCGGCACCGTGCTCGGCATCGCCGTCGGATATTTTTATCCGACCTTCGGCGAATCGCTCAAACCGCTTGGTGACGCTTTCATCAAACTCATCAAGATGCTGCTGGCGCCCATCATCTTCGCCACAGTCGTGACCGGCATCGCGAAGATGGGCAATCTCAAGGAAGTCGGCCGCGTCGGTCTCAAGGCCCTCATCTATTTTGAGGTCGTTTCCACCTTCGCCCTGCTCATCGGATTGGTGGTCGCAAACCTCGTCAAACCCGGAGCGGGAATGAATATCGATCCCACTACGCTCGATACTTCCGCCCTTACCGCCTACAACACCGTCGATAAGCCACCCGGTGTTGTCAGCTTCCTGCTCAATATCATCCCCACCAGCTTTGCCGACCCCTTCGTCACCGGCAACATGCTCCAGATCATCCTCCTCGCCGTGCTTTTTGGCATCGCGATGGCCCAGCTTCGTGACCGCGGCAAGCTCGTCGTGGATCTGCTCGATACCATCCTCCACGCCCTCTTCGGCATCGTGCGATTCGTAATGTATCTCGCGCCGTTGGCCGCATTCGGCGCAATGGCGTTCACCGTCGGCAAATATGGCATCGGGAAACTGACCGGGTTCGGCCAATTGATCTTCTGTGTCTATTTCGCCAGCGCCATCTTCATCGCGGTCGTCCTCGGCCTCATCTCTTATCTGAACGGCGTCTCCCTCTGGAAATTCCTCAAGTATTTCAAAGATGAGATCCTTGTCACGTTCGGCACCTCATCCACGGAAGTTGTCCTGCCGCGCATGATGCTCAAGCTCGAACAACTCGGCTGCGCCAAACCGGTCGTCGGCCTGGTGCTCCCCGCCGGTTACACCTTTAACCTCGATGGCGGGTCCATCTACATCACCATGGGCGCGCTGTTCATCGCTCAGGCCACCAACACGTCGCTCACTCTCGGCGACCAGCTCATCGTCCTGGGGGTCGCCCTGCTGACTTCCAAAGGTTCCGGTGGCGTCGCCGGAGCCGGATTCGTCGCTCTTGCCGCCACACTTTCTTCCCTCCACCAGATTCCCGCTGCCGGCCTCGCACTCATCCTGAGCGTTGACCGGCTCATCAATCCCGCCCGCGCCGTGACCAACCTTATCGGCAACGGCATCGCCACCATCACCGTCGCCCGCTGGGAAAAAGCCTTTGATGAAAAACAGGCGGCGGATGTGCTCGACGGCAAGGCGGACATTCTGCCCGCCGACTTATAAGTCTCGCATCCCATTAAACAGAAAGGGCGCGGATAAATCCGCGCCCTGCTCGTTTCAAGCCTGAAAGTTATTTCCGCCGCCGACGTTTCACATTCAATTGCGTCACTGAATGGGCCATTGCTGCCTGGATCATGGCCATGTCTTCATCGCTCAGCTTCTCGCTCAGGCGCGCTTCGGCGCGTTTGCGGGCTTCTTCCGCCTTCGCTTCATCGATGTTCTCGGCGTTGATCGCCATGTCCGTTAACACCGCCACGCGTTCGGCCGTGATTTCCACAAAACCATCGCCCACCGCCAGGAAGAAATCCTGTCCACCCTTGCGCACCGAGATCTCTCCGCAAACCAGTTGCGTCATCAAGGGAACGTGATTGGGAAAAACCCCCAGTTCGCCCTCGATGCCCGGCAGCGTGACCATGTCCACGTCGTCCGAGAACACTTTCGCGTCCGGCGTGACGATCTCCAATTTCAACGTGTTGGCCATTTGGTCTCAGTTAAGTCAGAAGCTTACTTGCTCTCTTTGATCTCATCAATCGTGCCCTTCATGTAGAAGTTCACTTCGTTGACGTCGTCATGCTTGCCTTCGAGGATTTCCTTGAAGCCGCGAACTGTTTCAGCCACAGGCACTTGCTTGCCTTCGATGCCCGTGAAGACCTGCGCGACCGTAAACGGCTGGCTCAGGAAACGTTGAATCTTGCGCGCGCGCAACACCGTCATTTTGTCGTCAGGCGAAAGTTCATCCATCCCCAAAATCGCGATGATGTCCTGCAAGTCTTTGTAACGTTGCAATATCTTCTGCACGCCACGCGCGACGTCGTAATGCTCCTGGCCCACGATGTCGGCGGACAACGCGCGGGAACTCGAAGCCAGCGGATCCACGGCGGGATAAATACCCAATTCCGCGATGGAGCGTTCCAACACGATGGTCGCGTCCAAATGCGCGAACGTCGTCGCCGGCGCCGGGTCAGTCAAATCGTCGGCGGGCACGTACACGGCCTGGAAGCTCGTGATGGAACCTTTCTTCGTCGAGGTGATGCGCTCCTGCAAGTCGCCCATTTCGGCGGCGAGCGTGGGCTGGTAACCGACGGCACTCGGCGTGCGGCCCAGCAACGCGGACACTTCAGAACCCGCTTGCGAAAAACGGAAAATGTTATCCACGAACAACAGCACGTCCTGGTTCTTTTCGTCACGGAAATATTCCGTCACGGCGAGAGCCGACAGCGCCACGCGCAAACGCGCTCCGGGTGGTTCGTTCATCTGGCCGTATACCAATCCGATACGTGAACCGGGTACGATAATCGGCAGCCCATTCTCACCGATGACCGGATGCTTTTTTTCATCCCGTTTGACCTTGATGACATCGGCTTCAATCATTTCGTTGTAAAGATCGTTACCTTCGCGCGTCCGTTCACCGACTCCCGCGAACATCGATACGCCGCCGTGCAATTTCGCGATGTTGTTGATCAATTCCATGATGACGACCGTCTTGCCGACGCCGGCGCCACCGAACGCGCCGACTTTACCGCCCTTCAGGAACGGACAGATCAAATCAATGACTTTGATACCGGTGGTCAAAATTTGCGGTGAGGTGGATTGGTCCACCAACAACGGCGCGGGACGATGGATGGGGAGATACTTGTCCGCTTTCACGGGCCCCTGCTCGTCCACGGCCTGGCCGGTCACGTCGAACACGCGGCCCATGACGGCTTCGCCCACAGGCATGGAGATCGCCGAGCCGGTGTCCACGGCTTCGTAGCCGCGCTTGAGCCCTTCCGTGGTGCTCATGGCGACGGCACGCACCCAATTGCCGCCCAGGTGCTGTTGCACTTCGAGCGTCAGCTTGGTCTTGCCATGGCCGGGCATGTCGTAATCCACGGTCAATGCGTTATACAGGGCCGGCAATTTGTCTGCGAACTCGATGTCCACGACCGGGCCGATGATTTGAACGATCTTTCCTTTATTCATGCGATTAATTTCCCAACGCCATCTGGGCTGTGGTGATTTCCAAAAGTTCTTTCGTGATGTTCGCCTGGCGCAGCTTGTTGTATTCGAGCGTCAGGTCCTTGATGAGCTGCTTCGCGTTGTCCGTCGCGTTCTTCATCGCCACCATGCGCGAGCTGTGCTCGGACGCCTTCGCTTCCAGCAAAATCTGGTAGACCTGAAAATTCAAATAATGCGGCAACAGCGCGCTCAAGACCGATTCCGCGTTCGATTCAAACAGATAATCCGTTCCTTCCGCCATTGCCGATTCAGCCGTCCGTTCTTTGCCCACGCCGGCTTCCACCTGCTCCACTTTTCCGAGCGGTAACAGCGGCAGCACGAGCGGCTTTTGCACCAGCGTGCTGATGAAATTCGTGTACAAAATGTCCACTGCGTCCACTTCGCCTTTCACGAACAGCTCCTGGGCGAATTTGGAGATCGCCCGCGCTTCCGAAAACAGCGGCGCATCTTTATAAGTGAATTCCGCCGCCAGATTGCGCTTTGTCCGCGCGATGAATTGCGAACCTTTCCGGCCCGCGCATATAAAGACCGTCGTGTTCTTGTCGAACTTCGCCGCTTCCCGCGTCAGATTCGAGTTCAACGCGCCGCACAATCCCTTGTCCGTGCTCACCAGGATCACCGCGCGCTTCTCCACCGGACGGTTCGCCGCCAGCGGATGTGCAAAATCTCCCGTGTCCTGCGCCACGTGCGACAGCACATTCGCCATCAGCGCCGCGTATGGACGCCCCGCCAGCGCCGCCAACTGCGCTTTACGCATCTTGGACGAGGCGACCATCTGCATCGCCTTCGTGATCTGCGCAGTGTTCTTTACCGACTTTATCCGCCGGCGTATGTCGCGTGTGCTGGGCATTTTTTAACGATAGGTCTGCTTGAATTCAGTGACCGAACTCTTCAACTCGGCGGCAAGCGCCTCGCTGATGGCCTTCTCCGTGCGGATTTTGGTCAACAACGCTGCTTTGCGCGTCGTCAGAAAGTCCGTGAGCTTCGTCTGGAAATCTTTGACCTTTTCCACGGCGATATCGTCGATGAAATTGTTTTGCACCGCCCACAAAACGGCCGCCTGGATCTCCACGGCGATGGGGTTGAATTGCGGCTGCTTGAATACTTCCACCACCCGCTTGCCGCGTTCGAGAATCCCCTGCGTTTTTGCATCAAGGTCCGAACCGAACTGGGCGAACGCCGCCAGTTCACGATATTGCGCAAGGTCACCTTTGATACGACCGGCCACTTGTTTCATCGCCTTGATCTGCGCCGCCGAACCGACGCGGCTGACGGAGAGACCGACGGATACCGCCGGGCGGATGCCTTGATAGAACAAATCCGTTTCCAGATAGATCTGGCCATCCGTGATAGAGATCACGTTCGTGGGAATGTACGCCGAAACGTCACCGGCCTGCGTCTCGATGATCGGCAAGGCCGTCAGCGATCCGTTGCCATATTTTTCCGACACGCGCGCGGAACGCTCCAGCAAACGGCTGTGCAAATAAAACACGTCACCGGGATAGGCTTCGCGGCCGGATGGGCGCTTGAGCACCAGCGCCACCTGGCGATAGGCCACGGCGTGCTTGGAGAGATCATCATAGATGATGAGCGCGTCCATGCCGTTATCCATGAACCATTCACCCATCGCCGCGCCGGCGAACGGCGCGAGATATTGGTTCGTCGCTGAATCCGACGCCGCAGATACCACGATAATGCTGTATTTCAGCGCATCGGCTTTTTCCAATTCCGCGATGACCCGGGCCACGTTCGATTGCTTCTGGCCGACCGCAACGTAAATATTGTAAAGCGGACGATAAGATTTATCCCCCGCCGCTTCCGCCGCGCTGTTGGCGCGTGCCTGGTTGATCATCGTATCCACGCCAATGGTCGTCTTGCCCGTCGAACGGTCGCCGATGATCAATTCGCGCTGGCCGCGGCCGATGGGGATCATCGCGTCGATAGCCATGATGCCCGTCTGCACCGGCTGGCTCACGGATTTACGCTTGATGATGCCAGGCGCAATCTTTTCCACCGGATAAAAAGCGGATTCCTTGATGGGCCCTTTGCCGTCGATCGGACGTCCAAGCGAATCCACCACGCGACCCAGCAAACCTTTGCCGACCGGCACGGACAACAGCTTGCCGGTGGTGCGCACTTCCTGGCCTTCGCTGATCTTGAGGTAATCGCCGAGGATGATGGCGCCGACGTCAGTTTCTTCCAGGTTCAACGCGAGGCCGACGATGCCGTTGCCGAAGTCCAGCATCTCGTTCAACATCGCGTCAGTCAGTCCTTCGATGCGCGCGACACCGTCCGAGATTTCGCGCACGGTGCCGACGTTTTGCTTCGCCACCGACGTTTTGACGCCGGAGATCTGCGATTCGATTTCCTGTAAAAGATTGCTCATATCATTTCTTTTTCACCGATTAAAAACTAGATTCCAACGCCGCCAAACGCCCACGCACACTGCCGTCAAACACATCGCTGCCCACCTTGACGCGCAAACCGCCGATCAACTCCGGATTCGTCACAAACGAAACACTCAACCCTGCACCATAACGTTTCGCGAGGTTGGCCGTCACCTGCGCTTTAAGCGCGTCGGAAGCGGGCACTGCGCTTTCCACTTTCGCAGCGCGGCGTTCGATGTCCATCTTCAACAGCCGTTTAAAGTGCGACAGTATCGGCACAAAGCCGCGGGGCTTTTGCGCGATGACCGCGTTCACCGCCTGGTGCACGCGGTTTTCATCGGGCAGGCCGTTCACTTTGCAACTGCTGAACAGTTGCTTTGCGTCGCGCTTGTTTTGTTTGGAAATTTTCATTTCGCTGCCGAAATTTTACACTGCCAACTGACGGGTGGTTTCCTCGGCCAAGCGGTTTTGGTCATCTGCCGTGAGGACTTTGCCGGTGACCTTCGCCGTCGTGCTGACGACCAACCGGCCAACTTCGCGGCGCAATTCAGTCTTCATACGGGCCAATTCGGCTTCATTCGCCTGCCGTGCCTTGCTGATGATGTCGTTGGCGGTGGCAATAGCCTTTTGCGTTTCCACTTCCAAAACTTTCGCCGCCGATTGACGGGCTTCCTCAATAAATTTATTCGCCTGCACGCTGGCCTGATTCAGAATTTCCTGCGACTTCGCCTGCGCGTTCGCCAATTCCTGCTTGATGCGGTCGGCATTGGTCAGGCTGTCGGAAATCTTTTGACGGCGTTCCTCGAGCACCTGCAGCACCGGCTTATAGGCAAACTTGTAGAGCAAGAAGGCCAGGATAAGGAAACTCACGCATTGCGTGATCAGGTGCGGCCAATCCACCCCGAACCGGGTGGTGATGTCCGTCACAGCATTTGCAAAGATAGGAGACATAAAATTTTAAAAAGTGGGCGCGGAGTTTTACCTCCGCGCCCAACGACTTACATGTGAGGCGCGACTGCGGCCGCTACCGGCGCCGCTTCCTTCACCAGGAACAGCGCGTAGAAGACAATAGCTTCCGACAACGCCATACCGAGCACGGCCAGCACGATGACTTTACCGAACGCGCCGGGATTACGCCCGACGGCTTCAGAAGCCTTCATACCGACCAGACCCACGCCAATGGCCGAACCCAGGCCGGCCAGGCCGACGTGGATGCTGCCGCTCATTTCCGCCAACATAGGGGCGATAGTTGTCATATTTACCTTTCGTTTTCTCAACGGCTCCCGCGGTGGACCACGGTCAAGCCACTGAAATCTGTTAAATCAATGGTGCTCTTCCTTCGCGTGCTCATCATCATGCGAACACATCAAAGCCGTGAACACGGTCGTCAGGAGCATGAACACGAACGCCTGCACCAGGCCGACCAGCAATTCAAGCATATAGAACGGCACCGGCAGCAACGCCGCCGAAAGGTTCCGCGCCCAGGCCGGGTGCTGGATCACATTGGACATCGCGTCCAACAGGTTTTCACCCGCGAATACGTTGCCGTAAAGACGGAAGCTCAAGGACACCGGACGAAACGCGATCGAGATGATCTCCAAAAAACCGACCAGAAAAAAGATAACAACCATCATGTATTTGATGAACCCCGTGCTATCACCTTTGGGGCCGAAGATGTGAAGGAGAAAACCGCCCAGGCCGTTGAACTTCAATGACCAGTAGAACCAGAACACCATGAAGACCGCTGACATGGCAAACGTCATGTTTAGATCCGCATTACCGCCGCGCAACAGTGGCTTCGCTATCTCGAAACCGTGCTCACTTTGCACGCCCCATCCGATTGTTCCCACACCGGGCAACAGCCCGAACCAGTTCGTGAACAGGATGAAGATGAATACAGTGGCGAAGAACCAGAAGGTCGATTTCACCAGCGTCGAACCGACAATGCTTTCGATGAAATCGTAAAGTGATTCCACCAGCCATTCGACGAAATTCTGTGCGCCGCCCGGCACTGCTTGCACACGTCGCGTCGCATATCGTGCAAAGATGATGATGCCAATGGCCACGACCCAGGTCACGAGCATTGAGTTGGTGATGAGGCTGTGTTCGCCAAAGAGGGATTGGGCATGGGCCGGCATACCTTCTTCCGGCTTAGCGGCCGCTTCAGAGTTTACTATTGCCGTCGCAGCCGCAGGATCCGGCTGCGCATTGACGCCAACTGCCGACAACCATCCGAACAGAGCAACGACCAAAATAATTTTCAACCAGCGCATTAAATTTTTTCGTTCCGGAGGCAAAATTTCCGTCAATTTGCCCTCCAGAGGAGCGCAGAGAATGCAGGGAAGTGAAATAATTCACAAGCGTTTTTTAAAAAAATGTTACTAGAGCGTCCCCACCAGGATTAGGAATCCGAATCTATAACTTCAGGATTTTTTCAGGTGCCAACCCCTTCCCCGCCATCACGTTCCGGGTATCCACAATGAACCGCGCCCATTGGGCCAATTGGCCGTAATTCACCGCTTTGTGCGCGGTGGATATTAAAATTACATTAAAACTCGAGACCGTTTTCCGGTTCCAGCGGACAGACCGCGTCCCAGCCCAATTGGAATGGTCGCGGCTCGGGCGGATGACCGGAACGTGCGGGTCGTAATACGACACGCGTGCACCGCGCCGCTTTAGCAGGTCCATCAGATGATAGGCGGGTGATTCGCGGTCATCATCCACATCGGCCTTGTAGGCCAGCCCTAGTATTAATATGCGGCTGCCGCGAATTCTCTTCCCTCGCGCTTTCAAGGCAGCGGCCAAACCCGTGACGATGTGCTCTGGCATCGCGGTGTTCACTTCACCGGCTAATTCGATGAACTTTGTTTCACGACCGAATTGCCGCGCTTTCCATGCGAGATAAAACGGGTCGATGGGAATGCAGTGCCCGCCCAGGCCGGGCCCGGGATAAAACGGCATGAAGCCGAACGGCTTGGTTTTCGCCGCCGCGATGACTTCCCAGATATCAATGCCCATCGCGCCGTAGACCAACTTCAGCTCGTTGACGAGGGCGATGTTCACACCTCGGAAAATATTTTCGAGCAACTTGGTCGCCTCGGCCACATGGCACGATGACACCGGCACGAGCGTCTTGACCGCGCGCCGGTATAACGCCATGGCTCGTCGCCGGCATTCCGGCGTTAGTCCACCGACGACTTTAGGAATCTCAGAAACCTTGCTCTTCGGATTACCCGGGTCCTCACGCTCCGGCGAATAGGCGAGATGAAAATCGCGCCCGGCCTTCAGGCGCGAATATTTTTCCAGCACTTCACGCAATTCCTCCTCGGTCGTCCCGGGATAAGTGGTGGATTCCAAAACAACCAGCGCGCCACGGAGCAGATGAGGAGCGATGGCCCGGCCCGTCTTCAGGATATACGAAATATCCGGCTGGCGATTTTTCTTCAACGGAGTCGGGACGCAAATGATGACGGCGGCAACTTCACCGACGCGTGCGAAATCAGTTGAAGCAGAAAATTTCCCGGCACGAACCTGCCTGGCGATATCTGCAGCGGGAATATGTTTGATGTAGCTCGCGCCGCGATTGATGCGCTTGACCTTTGCCGGGTCGATATCCAGGCCGAGCACCGGCACGCCGCGCCGCGCGAATTGCAGGCACAACGGCAATCCGACGTAGCCAAGGCCGACAATCGCAATTTTCATAGGCCCATTTATCTCGCAGCACTGGCGACCAACCAATCCCGCCAGTCCCAGCCCCAGAAGATCCAGATCACCGCCGCCAGCGCGATATATGGCCCATAAGGCAGGCGGGACGACCATTCGCGCTTGCCGCTCGCGATCAAGGCAACGCCCACGACCGCGCCGATGATGGAACTCACCATCAGGCAAAAAACAATTGCTTCCCAGCCCAAAAATGCGCCGATGGCCGCCATGAATTTTACGTCGCCCAGGCCCATGGCCTCCCGTGGCAAAACGATTTCTGCGCTGGTCGCTTCCATGTGCGGCACCGCTTCCGGCTCAAATTCGTCGTCGCCGATCTGAAGTTTCAACCGACTGAGACGCACCAGAACATCTTTGTAACAACGATCCACCAGTTCCACGTGCTCGGCGTGCAAAGTTACGACATCGGATTTCCGGTACAACAGGTCGCCATAAGGCACTTCGCCGCCCGGCAGGTGCACACCCGTTTCACTGAAGATCAAACGGGTCTTCGCGGGAAATACTATGTTCTGTTTTCCGAAGAGCAATTTACCCAACCGCAAAATACCATAAACCAGCCCCAACCCGACGCCGATGCCAAGCAGGCTGTCTTTGATGGATTCGACCTGCGTTTCTTTATGATGTAACAGTGGCAGGAAAATCGAAATTGCCAGCCCAACGACCGTCCCGCCGATGGTGATTTCATCAGGAATAATGAAATGCTCAAAATCGATGAACGAGGCGACGATGAGTCCGGAAATAAACATCGAATAAACGAGCGCGACCCAGGCGGATTCGCGGCCAAAGGCGATCCAGCAACTGAGGAACGCAATGCCCGTGAGCAGTTCAACCAGGAAATATCGCGGCGAGATGGGCGCGCCGCAGTTTTTGCATTTGCCCTTGAGCGAAACCCAGGTGACGAGCGGGATGTTCAAGTACCACGGGATGGAATATTTGCAGTGCGGGCAATGCGATGGCGGCGAAACAATGCTCTGCCCCAGCGGCATCCGATAGATGCACACGTTCAGAAAACTGCCCACGATGCAGCCGAGTGAAAAAAACACCGCCGCCCAGAATTCAAAAGGCACGCGCGCCCAGACGTCGCGGTCAAAGATCGGATTAACTCCCATAAACCTCTTTTTCCAATGCCCATCGCATCGCATCAATGGGGGCGCGTTTCCCGCTCCAGATCTCCAGCGCCTTCGCGCCCTGATACAACAACATGGCGATGCCGTTGGCCGTTTTGCAACCGGCTTTCGCCGCTGCCTTTAACAACGGCGTTTCCGCCGGACGATAAATCATATCAAACACAGCAGAAGTCTGCCGCAAAGAAAACTGCTTCCCATCGAAAGGCAGCGGGTCACCCGGTTTCAGGCCCAGCGATGTTGCATTCACCACCAGATCGACCGCGCCAGCCGGATAGCCGACCGTAATACGCACTTTCGGAAACCGGTGCCGCGCTTCCCTGGCCACCGCATTCGCTTTTGATTTTGTGCGGTTCACCAAAAAAAGTTCCCCAACTTTTTCCGATGCAAATTTCAATGCGGCGGTCCGTCCGGCCCCACCGGCGCCCAGCAGCAAAACTTTTATACCGTGCAATTTCACCCGCAAATCCTCGAACACCGCCGGGGCGATGGCGTCCGCATCGGTATTATAACCGATGGCCCGGATTTTCCCGCCACGCTCTTCGAAGCGGACCGTGTTGACCGCTCCCCAACGTTTCGCAGACGCATCCAGTTCATCCATCATATTCACTGCCAGCAGTTTATGGGGGACTGTCAGGTTCAACCCGATGAAATTCATCGCACGCGCCCCATCGATGGCTTCCCGCAAATTGTCGGGGTTCACATCACAGGCCAGATAACGCCAGTTCAATTCAAGCTCCCCGATGCCGGCGTTCTGCATCGCGGGCGAAGCGGTATGCTTTATCGGATGCCCGAACACGGCGCAAAAGCGCGTGGCGGCATTCAACGGTGCAGGATTATATGCGGACACACGCTCGTTATAGGGGAAGGCCACGGAAAGCTAAAGTTCAAAGTCCGATAACCTGCAACCACCAACTGGAGCTCAGTGCACCTCGGCGTGCACGCGGCCCTGTTGTTCGAGGAAGTTGTGCAGGAAGAGTCCGTTGTCGGCCACGGCTTTTTCGATCAGTTGTTTCAGCAGAAACATTTCCGAGGAGTTGATGACGGCATGGACGCTCTGTTGAAACGCCTGCATGGGTGTGAAAGTCTGGAACGATTCGCCGAACAATACGATGGTCGAATGCCGGCGCTGGCTCATGGGCATCGTCTGCAACGCCTTCAAGGTGTGATTCTCACCGATATGATTCGCGGCAAACAGTTCTTCGAGGATCACCACTTGATAATGGATCTGGCTGAAGCGGACCAGAAAATCACCGTGCGTCGCCGCCGTGTGGACCTTGTACCCAAGCTCGGTCAGGGCCGTACGTGAGGCTTCCAGCCAACCCGGCGTGGAAAAGGCCAGTAACGCCGGTTTGTCCGTGGCGCTAAGAAATTCAAATCTGGATGTATCGCCCATAAATCAAAGCTTCAAAGTCGCCGTCGGCATCGCGGAGCGGGTCGTAGTTGATTTCATTCGCAGCGAACTGATATTGGAAGTGATTTCGCCACGGGATTTTTTGAGATTATCGATCCCCCGGGCAACCATGCCACGTTTGGTGCAATGCAACAAAGCCGCCTCTTCCGAGATGATGCCCGCTTCGTGCGCTTCCAGGCAAGCCTGGTCGAAGGTGCGCCAACCGAACGGCTGGCTGGCTTCGATGATCTCGTAAAAGCTTTTCCCTTCAGTCTCACCGAGGCGAATCGTTTCCTGGGTGCGCAGATTGGAACCCATGATCTCCAACAACGCATGCCGGCCACCCTCGATCTTCGGCACGAGGCGCTGGCTGACCACCCAACGGAGCGTATCGGCCAGGCGGGCGCGAATCTGTTCCTGTTCCTCGGTCTCAAACATACCGAGCACGCGGTTGATGGTCTGGCCGGCGTCGATCGTGTGCAAGGTGCTCAGGACCAGGTGTCCGGTTTCAGCCGCGCTGAGCGCGATCTTCACGGTTTCGCGGTCGCGCATTTCGCCGACGAGAATGACTTTGGGCGCCTGGCGTAGCGCAGCACGCAAGCCGTTGGCGTAATCATCGAAGTCCGTCCCCAGCTCGCGCTGGTTGAAGGTCGCGCTTTTGTGTTGATGCACAAATTCCACTGGATCTTCCAGCGTGACGATGTGCACCGGTTTCGTTTCATTGATCTGGTTGAGCACGGCGGCGAGCGTCGTGGATTTGCCGGAACCGGTCGCGCCGGTCACGAGCACCAGGCCCGTTTTTTCCTTGGGGATATTTGTGATGATCTCCGGCAATTTCAACATCTCAATCGTGGGGATCGTCGTATTCAGTTTGCGGAGGACGATGGAATAATTGCCGCGCTGCGAAAATACATTGATACGGAAGCGCGCCTTGTCCATGAGCGTATAGGCTGCGTCACAGGAACCGTGGCGGATCAGGTCGGCGATGTGCCAGCGATTATCACCGATGAGGTTCAGCGCGATGAGTTCGGTCTGATACGGTGTAAGCCGCTCGACCGGTGGGTCGATCTGGCAGGGCTTGAGTTCCCCGTATGCCTCCACTTGAAACGGGCGATCGACTGCGAATAACAGGTCGGAAACTTCCGGCTGCGATTCGAGCATCGTCGTCAGTACATAATCCAATTCGGGCCGGCGCATAACTTATATATCGTCATCTTCCGGGGGATGAGCCAGGAACTGCCGAAATTTTTTCTTATCGATGCATTTATCATACGCATCCTCCGCAGAAATCCGGTGCATCCGCAAATGGTCCATGATGGCGTCATCGAGCGGCTGGTTGCCGATCTTCTTGCCGACCTGGATCATGCCGGGAATCTGGTGCGTCTTGCCTTCACGCACGAGGTTCGCGATAGCGGTCGTGAACACCAAAATTTCCAAGGCCGCCACGCGGCCTTTCTTATCGGTGCGCTTGAACAGGTTCTGCGCGACGACGCCCTTGAGCGATTCCGAAAGCGTTGCGCGTATCTTGTTCTGCTGGTCGGCGGGGAAGACGTCGATGATACGATCCACGGTTTTGGCAGCGCTTGGAGTATGCAGCGTTCCGAAGACCAAGTGACCGGTCGCGGCAGCCACGAGGGCCAATTCAATCGTTTCCAGGTCGCGCATTTCACCGATGAGCACGATATCCGGGTCTTCGCGCAAAGCGCCGCGCAAGCCGGAGGCAAATGATTTGGTGTGAACGCCCACCTCGCGATGGTTCACCAGCGAGTTTTTGCTTTCATGGACGAACTCGATGGGGTCCTCCATCGTGATGATATGGTCGCGGCGGTTCTTGTTCGCGTAATCGATCATGGCCGCCAGCGTCGTGGATTTGCCGGAGCCGGTCGGCCCGGTCACCACAACCAGCCCTTTGGACAACATGCAGAATTTTTTCAGCACGGCGGGCAGCGGCGCATCCAGTTTTTCAAAGTCTTCAAACGAGAGCACCCGGCTGGGGATCTGGCGAAACACCGCCGCAATGCCGCTTTTCTGGTTGAAATAGTTGGCGCGGAAGCGTGAAACGTTCGGGATTTCATAACCGAAATCCACGTCGCCGGTTTCTTCAAAAACTTTGATTTTGTATTCCGGCGCGATTTCGTAAAGGATGGTTTTAAGCGAGTCGCTCTCCAACGGCGGATAATCCACCCGTTGAAGTTCACCGTTGATGCGGAGCATGGGCGAATTGCCCGACGAAAGATGCAGGTCGGAGGCTTTCTGCTCGAACATCAGATTAAAAAATGCATCAATTTTGGCCATAAATGTTTCGCAACTACGGCTTTTTAGCTAAATCCGCACCACATTTGATAAATTGAACGCTGCCTCTGAAATCAGCCTAGAAATCGCTAACCATGGAGTTATCCCCTTCGCCCGCTTCATGGAACTGGCACTTTATTGTCCCGTTTATGGATATTATGAGGCGGAAAAAGACACTGTCGGCCGCGCTGGTGATTTCTATACAAATGTCAGCGTAGGTCCCTTGTTTGGAGAGCTTTTGGCGTTCCAATTCGCCTGCTGGCTGGACCAGCTACCGGACAAGGATTGCCGGTTACAACTTGCCGAAGCGGGGGCACATAACGGTCAGCTTGCGCACGATATCTTGGAGTGTTTTCAAGCCAGGTTCCCTGCTCTTTTTGATCGGCTGGAATACATCATAATCGAGCCTTCACCCACCCGACGCGAGTGGCAGAAGAAGAGGCTCACAACGTTTGAGGGTAGAGTTTCGTGGGTGGCTGACCTGGAAAATCTCAAGGTGCGCGGCATCATATTTAGCAACGAGTTATTGGATGCCTTTCCAGTCCATCGTTACGGCTGGGACGCGCAGCAGAAGCATTGGTTCGAATGGGGCGTCGCAAAAAACGGCGAACGATTTGTCTGGGCGCGGGTGCCCGGTGCAGTCTCAAACCTTTGCCCACCGGAACTGGAGGCGGTGTTGCCGGATGGTTATATCGTCGAGAAAAGTCCATCCGCCGAAAACTGGTGGCGCAACACTGCGAAGGCATTGCGACAGGGAAAGCTAATGGCTATTGACTATGGTTTCACCGAAGAGGAGTTGTTTGCTCCCGAGCGAACCAACGGAACCGTGCGCGGCTATCACCGGCATCATGCTACCTCTGACGTATTGGCTGATCCGGGAGAACAGGATCTGACCGCTCATGTGAATTTTCCCGCGATGCAATACATCGGCGCGAGCGAAGGATTGGAAACGGAGAGACTTTGTCGGCAATCCCTGTTCTTGATGAACATCTTCCAAGACGAAGTGAAACAACAATTGAGAATGGATGAGAAGTTTTCGCGCCAGTTGCAAAGCCTTATCCATCCGGAGCATTTGGGGAGGGCGTTTAGGGCTTTGGTGCAGGCAAGGCGTTAAGTTTAACGCGAAGAGAATTAACACAGATAAAAAAGCGGCGCTGAAGCGCACGCAGTCCAAACGCTTTGCGAGGTTTGAGTGAAGATTATAGCATGTATGACAGAATGCGTATGCAAGTGCAGCGGGCGGAGACCGACCGCGCTCCAAAAATATCCCGTGCGCAGCTTGTTCAGGCAGTTTTGGGGTTTTTGCAGGTTGAAAACATTGTTTGACAAAGGCAAATTTATCAAATATTCTATCGCCGGTTCTTTGACATGGGTGGTCAGGGTTATAAAAGAATGGGGAATGGATTTATGGATATCCCGCCAAGCGGGACGAAGTCCTTTCGGTGCTGTCCCAGCACCTCAAGTGCTACACTTTACAAGACATTTACCGTCCTCTACAAGGCGTTACAAGGTGGTACAAACCAAAATTAAGTAATCTTTTATTTTGGGGCGAGAGGCCATGGGCCAGAGGCGAAAGCTGAAGATTGGCGCGGGACGCACCAATCGACACGCGAGACGCGGGTGCTACACGATAGCCAGGTACGTCACAGTGAATCTGACTGGTTCCGAGTGTTTTAAGGTATTTTAAGAAAAAACCAAGGGGGGTACCATCGCAAGTGGCCGTTTTGGGTTTTTGGTTTTTCGTTGCGAGTCCGGAAGCCAAGACGGCGTCACAGACCTCCGCTACAGTAGTCAGGGCTCGACTGAGTCTCGCCCCACCATGAAAAATGCGGGATATTTGGGCAGAGCAGCGGCTCTACCCTGCCAAGTAACTATTAGAAGAATGGGTTGTGCTGCTTTTCCTCTTCCACGGTCGTGAGCGGTCCGTGACCGGGGCAGAGCAAGGTGTCCGCCGGCAGGGTCAGAATTTGTTCGCGAACTTTTTGGCGCGCCAGTTCCCAGGAATCATTCCCCTTTCCCATCGAGCCGGCAAAGATGGCGTCGCCCACGATGGCCACATGCGGCGCGTCTTCCTGCCAATTGCCGATGAGATACGTCACGCCATCCTCCGCATGCCCGGGAGTCTCGCGATAGGTGACACGCAAGCCACCGAGATGGACGATCTCCGCGGTTTTGTTGCGCTGGTCCACGGGCGCGTTTTTAGAACTGGTATGGATGCGCGCTTTGGGAAATGCCTCGCGCAATTTCGGTAGCGCTTCCACATGGTCATAATGGGAGTGTGTAATGAAAATATGTTTTAGCGACAGCCCTTCCGCCGCGATGATCTCCAGGATAGGTGCCGCGTCCAATCCCGTATCAAACAAGGCGGCATCGCGCGTCACTTCTTCCCAGACCAGGTAACAATTGACGGTCAGGCCATCCCCAGCCGTTGTGATCACGCGCAGCTCATGCCAGCCGCTCAAATCTTTTACGGAGGGAAGCCAGCCTTTCGCAATGCCTTCCAGTTTGGCGGCATTCAGTCCGATCGCGCCGGCGAGTTTCGCAAAATCCGGTTTTTTGGTGATGGTCCCGGTTTCTTCCAGGGCAGCCAGTTCCGCTTCGGAAATACCGGCGGCCGAAGCAGCGGTGGCAGTTGATACGCTGCTCATTCCGCGGGCCTTGCGGATGATGTCACCTAAATGGTCTTCAAGATTCACCCGCGAACGTTAGCTGTGGATGGCTCACGATTCAAAGTCAAAGTTAACTAATTCGATACGATTGATGCAAAAAACTTCAGCCCGCCTTTACGACCGGTTAAAAGATTGTCTCCTTTTCCATTCGGCAGACATATTTGGTCGAATGCCTGAAACGGAAGACATGGAATTGCTGGGGCAGTACGCGAACGAAGATTCTGACGAAGCGTTCGCCACCCTCGTGAAGCGTCATGTGAATCTGGTCTATTCAGTGGCGCTGCGCCATGTACGGAACCCCGAACAAGCTGGTGAAATCACCCAGGCGGTCTTCATCCTCCTCGCCCGGAAGTCCAAAAATTTATCTGCGCAAACCATTCTTTCCGGCTGGCTTTATCACGCGGCACGTCTAACGGCGGCTAATTTCGTCCGCCACGAAACGAGACGCATCCACCGCGAACAAGAGGTGTATATGCAATCCGCGCTTAATGAGGAATCCAGCGAAGTTAATTGGCCGGAATTGAGCCCGATTCTGGATGAAGCCATGGACAACCTCGGCAAGACCGATCGTGATGCCCTGGTCCTACGCTATTTCGACAATAAAAGTCTTAAAGAAGTCGGAAAGGCTCTCGGCATGGAAGAACGCACCGCGCAGAAGCGCGTATCGCGCGGCGTGGAAAAACTCAGGAAATTTTTGGGCCGGCGCAGGGTGGTTTTGTCAGCGGCAGCCCTGGCCACTGCCGTGTCCGCCAATTCCGTGCAAGCCGCCCCCACTGGTTTGGTGATTTCCATCTGCGCTACGGCCGCTAAAGGGTCGGCCGCAGCCGCATCAACCATGACCCTGGTGAATGGAGTGTTGAAAATTATGGCATGGACCAAGGCAAAAACCGCAATCGTCGCCGGTGTGGCAATCCTGCTTGCCGCCGGAACAACTACTGTGGTCGTCAAATCCGTTCAAGCCGCCCTGCGGCCGGATATTCAAGGCACATGGATGACCACAGTGGACCTCGGCGGCTGGGGAGTTGAAAAAGGTCAATCTCCCAGAACGCGGCTGGTGTTAAAGATCACCAAAAACGACGATCGTTACCTGGCCGCCGGCGATATGATCGACCTGGGAAACCGCGTCACCAACATCGTCAATTTTAAGTATGGCGGCTCGACCATTCACGGCGAAATTCCGGAAGCCGGATATGTTTTTGACGGCACGCTGGATGAAGACGGCAAGAGTATCTCCGGCAAATTAAAAATAAAAGGAACTCCGGACATACGGCTAACGTTCAAGCGCTCGGCCAATCCACCACCGTTTCCCGAACCGTTGGCCGAGGGCGAGTTTGCGCCGCGCGCTGACTTAAAGCTGCAGGGTTATTGGGATGGAAATATCCAAAATATCAACCGGGGCCAGCCGCCCGTCCACATCAACATAAAAATCGCTGAAGCCGCCGACGGCACATTTCGCGCAGACTTATATTGTCCCAATCCCAAAGACGGAACCCGCCAACCGACGGACGTGACCTATGATGGTGAAACGGTCAAAATCATGCCGATGGCCGGCTACGGCATGTTTGAGGGGACATTGAGCAGCAACGGCCAGGAATTGGCCGGCCAGTGGACCCAAGGCGGCATTCCCATGCCGACAAAACTGACTCGCGCGGAATATCGGCCCTGAACCTTAATTCCGCAATGCACCAACCGCCGGCCATAACTGCACAAAATCCACCTTGCAAAAAATGCGAAGCAAACGCCAAGCAGCGTAGAGCCCCGCTTGTCCTTTGAGGACGAAAATAGAGCATGGGCAAAATGGGAAAAGGGTTTGTCCGATGCTACGCCATTGGACTGGGACTGATTTTATGGATGACGGCATCTGCATTCGGCGGATTAAAGAACAGCGACTGCCTGGATTGCCACAGCGACAACACCCTCGTAAAAACAAACGCGAACGGCCGTCCGATCTCATTGTTCGTAGATGCTGCGAAATTGCATGCCTCCGCCCACGCCACCAATGCCTGCATCGCGTGCCATTCGGATCTAACCATAAAACATCCCGATGACAATGTTGCTGCCAAACCGGTGAATTGCCGCGCTTGCCATGAACGCCAGGCAGATAGTTATGGCACAAGCGTTCACGGACGCGCCGTCAAAGACGGTGACGCCAGTGCCGCCACGTGCCAGGACTGTCACGATTCACATGAGATTTCCTCACCGTCGTCGCCCACCTCTACGCTCCATTTCTCTCATCAGGCCGAAACCTGCGGAGCCTGTCACGAACAGGAAGCACAAGATTATGCGGCCAGCGTGCACGGCAAAGCCCTCGCTGCCGGTGTCCGCGATGCGCCGACCTGCACGGACTGTCACTCGGAGCACAACATCCAGGCGCTTAAAGGTGCATCGCCCATGCGCGTCTCGGAGGAGGTTTGCAGCCGTTGCCATGCGTCCGAACGGCTCAACACCAAATACAATCTGCCAGCCGACCGGGTTAAAACATTTTTCGAAAGTTATCATGGTCTCGCCGCGGCCTACGGCTCCACGCTGGCAGCCAACTGTGCGAGTTGCCATGGCTTCCACAAAGTGTTGCCGTCTTCCGACCCGAACTCGACCATCAACAAAACGCACCTCGTCGAGACATGTGGCAAATGTCATCCGGGCGCGAACGACAAATTTGCCAGTGGCAAGATCCACGTGGATATCGCCGCCGCGCAAAGCGGACCCGATTTTGGCGATCAGGCAAACTGGTGGGTGCGAAAAATCTACCTGGTGATGATAGTTGTGGTGATCGGCGGCATGTTCATCCACAACGCGCTGCTCTTCTACCGTAAAACTGCGGCAAGATTGCGAGCGAGCACCCGGCCGGTGTTACGGATGAGTTTATCACAACGGCGACAGCACGCCGTCCTCGCCATCAGTTTCATCGTCCTGGCGATCACGGGGTTCGCCCTGAAATTTCCGGATTCGTGGCTGGCCAAAGCCATGGGCTCAAGCGAACCGTTCCGACGCTGGGCACATCGTATCGCCGGCATCATTCTGCTGCTCGTGGGGCTATACCATTTGGTCTACCTGTTAGTTTCCCGCGATGGCCGCAAACTGCTTGGTGATCTGTTTCCGGCCAAAAAAGATTTGGCCGACGTGATCGGCAGCGTGCGCTACCTCACAGGTCTCAGCCCGGAGAAGCCGAAGATTGGACGTTTCGGCTATGCAGAAAAAATGGAATACTGGGCCGTCGTGTGGGGAACCTTTCTCATGGGCGCCACGGGCCTGATGATCTGGTTCAAGATCGATGTCACCCATTTTCTGCCCCGCTGGCTGGTGAGCGTTGCCCTCACCATCCATTACTACGAAGCAGTGCTCGCCTGCCTCGCGATCGTGGTATGGCATTTCTACCATGTGGTGTTCGATCCGGACGTTTATCCGTTGAACACCGCCTGCCTGGACGGCCAGGTGTCTGAGCATTGGCAGGCGGAAGAACATCCGTTGGACACCAGCGCACCCCGCCACACCGCCAAAAAAGGGTAGGCAACCCCTACCCCGCCACTGCCCTTATCACCATACGGGCAGGGACGAAACAACAATATCAAGTCGCCGTGCGCTGCTATGGCGCAACCAATATAGGCGAAGCCTTTGGCAAGGGATGGCGAGCAGGTTTTGGGTGGTTCATTAGATTTACTGCATGAACAACGCGCGCCGACCAGGGGTTGCCAGGGCGAAAACAAAAAGGGGCGGCGCAGCCGGAATAACACGACAACCGCTATGAAATTTTTTGTCGCAGGATTAAGCTACAAGACCGCGCCGGTCGAATTGCGCGAGAAACTCGCCACTCATGCGTCCCGCCTCCAATGCCGCGGCTGCCAGCTAAAGGTGCTCGGCAATCTCTCGGAAGTCGTCCTGCTCTCCACCTGCAACCGGGTTGAAATCTACGGCGTCACCCCCTGGGTTGCCGGCAAAGTCCACAAACTGTTCCAACTGCTCTCCAACAGCGATTGCGATTTCACTCCCCATATCTTCATTAAAGAAGGCGCAGCGGCAGTGGAACATCTGTTCAAGGTAGTGGGCGGCCTCGATTCAATGGTGCTCGGTGAAACCGAGATCACCGGCCAGGTCAAACAGGCCTACCTCGCGGCGCAAAGCGCAAAACTGACGGGGAAGATTTTGAACCGCGCGTTCCAAACCGCGATGCAGGTCGCCAAAGAAATACGCACGCAGACCGGCATTGGCCGTGGCGCGACCTCCGTCGGCAGCGTAGCGGTGGAACTCGCGGAAAAGATTTTCGACAGCGATCTGTCGAAGAAAACGGTGATGATCCTGGGAGCAGGCAAAATGGGCGAAGCCTGCGTTCGTCACCTGGCCAAAAGGGGCGCGCGCTCCGTGCTCGTTTCAAACCGATCATTCGAGCGCGCGCAGGGGCTGGCCGCCGAATTCGGCGGACGTGCCGTACGCTTCGATGAATATCTCACTGCCATGGCCGAAGCGGACATCGTCGTCAGTTCCACCGGCTGTCCCAATGTGATCTTGAACCGCGACGACGTGGCCGCTGTGATGTCCCGCCGCAATCGCCCGCTGGTGCTGGTGGACATCGCGGTGCCGCGCGATATCGATCCCGCCGTCCAACATCTTAACAACGTATTTCTTTACGACATCGACGACCTCGAAACCATCATGCAGGAAAACGTGAAGCATCGTGAAAGCGAACTGGCGCACTGCCATGACATCATCACCACCCGCACGGCTGCGTTGATGGCCAAAATCGCTCCGGTAGAAAACCCTGCCGATGTCCGCGAGCCGGTCAATCCCGCGTGGATCTTCGGCGGACAGCAACTGGCGGTCGCGCACGCTTAGCCCATGAAAACGATTTATAATTTTTGGAAAGGTCCGGATTGCAGCGCTGCAAGCCGGAAATGCTTTCCAGAAGACGGCTCCGTCGGATGGCGGATGCTGGTTCATAACGGAAAACAACTAGCTAGATAACAACGGAAAGCATTATGAAAAAAATACATATCCTAATCGCCGGGCTGGCGTTGGGAGCGACAATGACCCTCTTGCCATCAGCCAGCAATGCAACCATCATCGGGGGTGTGCACGACTTCACCTCGACCGGTGGCGGCCCAAGCCCAACCAACGGTTTGGCCCGATTCAAATGGGGCGGTTCGCCAGGCGGAACTGCTGATTCTTTTTACGAAAATCCCTGCCAGGTATGCCATATACCGCACAAGGCCCAGACTTACGGTGCCGCCCATGCGCCTTTGTGGAATCACGCCCTGTCCAGCAGCGTATACGTGACCTACGACGCGAATAACAGCGCCACCTACAAAGGTGGTTCCATCACGCTCGGTTCATCCATAGCCTGTTTGAGTTGCCATGACGGTTCGGTGGCGATCAACCAGACAGCGGGCTATTCCGGCAAAAGTGCCACGAACAGCTTGAACGGCCAGGCGGTGTTTATACCTTCGTTCGCTCAAGAAACCGTCGGCGGCTCGACCGACCTGCGCAACATGCATCCGATTGGCGTGAGCTACACCACTTGTGTAGCCAACGGCGATACAGAACTTCAACCGATTGATGCGCTCCTCAGCAAGATGCTGAAAGGCGCTAATCAAACGGTGGAATGCGCCTCGTGCCATGACATCCATGAAACCATCGGCAACGCGGGTCTTGATCCCTATGACCATGGTCTGATCGTGACGCTGGACAACGGCGCCTTGTGTCTCAAGTGCCACAAGAAATAATGACCAGATACAAATCTGGGAACGATTAACACGAGAGGCTCCGGACAACCGGGGCCTCTCTTTTTAATAGAATATGCCCCCCGCAAAATGTGCCGCGAAAAATCAGCACATACCCAAAAAATGCGCGCAGAATGACAAAAATTGTGGAGTCGTACAAACACTTGCAGGGCACACTGATTCAGTGATTGGCCGGGGATTAATGGCAGACAAAGCCAGACAGGGATGAAACAAAGAGAGACAAGTAGCGGACAGTCACACAACATAAGAAAACTAATTATGAAAATTCCTCATAACTACAAAATCCGGCTGGCCGGGTTCGCAGTCGCCCTTGGGCTGCTCGCCGGTTGCGCCACCCAATCCAAAACACCCAAGACCGGTTATTATTTCTTCCCCGCTCCGCCGGATGAGCCCCGTTTGCAATATCTGACCTCGTTCAGCACGCAAAAAGAATTTCACGGCGGCGATGAAAACAGCTTTTTGAACTACGTGACGGGCAAAAGGATGCCCGATAATGGTTTTGGCAAGCCCTACGGCGCCGTTACGTTCGGACACAAGTTATATGTGTGCGACACTGAGCTGGGTTCGGTAGTAATTGCCGATTTTACCAAACGGCACATGTCGATGTTGCCGGCAGAAGGAGAAAGCGCACTGAACTCACCGCTGAACATCACGGCGGATGCCGATGGCTTTTTGTATGTGGCTGACTCCGGACGCAATCAAATACTGATCTTTGATAACAACCAAAATTACGTAGCGGCCATCGGCAAGTTAAACGAATTTATGCCGCGCGACGTGGCGGTGAGCAGAGACCGCATCTATGTGGCCGATTTGAAAGGCCACACCATCCGCGCCTATGATAAAGCCACGCGGACAGAGTTATTCACCTTCCCGCACGGGCAGGATGCCACCAACGAGGAAGTCGTGTTGCAAACTCCGACAAACCTCGCACTGGACTCACGTGGCCGCGTTTATGTTGCGGACACCGGCCATTTCCGGGTCAAAATTTTTGACGCGGACGGAAACTTTCTACATTCCGTGGGCGAATTCGGCAATGGCCTGGGACAATTCAGCCGGCTCAAAGGAATCGCTTTGGACCATGACAATCTCCTTTATACCGTGGATGCCATGTCGCAGGTCATCCAGATATTCAATGACGATGGCCGGATGCTGACCTTTTTTGGCGAACCCATGACCGGCAAGGAATTTCAAGGCCTCCCGGCCAAGGTGGTCGTGGACTACGAGGACGTCAGCTATTTCAAACAATACGCCGCCCCGGGTTTCAAGATCGAATATCTTGTTTTTGTCATCAACCAATTCGGCAGCCACAAAGTGAACGTCTTCGGATTCGGTTCAAAACACTGAACGCCGCCAACGACGCCGGTACTCAAAATGAAATCCAGCCGATTGATACTTTTGGTGACAGCGACAGCGTTTATCGTGCTGCTGCTGACCATCGGCTGCAATTCGTCCACCAAGCGTCGCTGGTTAAACACCTTCTTTGACGGTGTTCCGACCGGAGACGCCACTAATGCCATTGGCAACAAAGCCACCGGAACCAACGGTGTTCAGATCAGGGCGCGACCCAGGTTTGCACCGCCCGTTGAATCCAAAAGCTTTTTCCACAAACCTTTCGAGGACGGCCAGTGCACCAAATGCCATCAATCCGAGTTCTCACAACAATTGATCACCCAGCCGCCGAAGCTGTGCTTCAACTGCCACAAGGATTTTCTGGCCGGCATGACGTCGAAGCATCAACCGGTGGAAAACGGCGAGTGCAAGAGCTGCCACGACCCGCATCGTGGGCAGAACAAAATGCTATTGGTGAAGACCGGCAAGGACCTTTGTCTCACCTGCCACGACAATCCCCTGGCCGCGGGCAAGATCACGCATATGGCCGTGGAATCGGGTGAATGCCTGGATTGCCACGCACCACACGCGACTCCCTTCAAATCACTTCTGAAGAAATCGGTGAAGGACACTTGTGCGGATTGCCACGATGACATCATCGGTAAAAAGAAAGTCGTGCATCAACCCGTGGACAACGGGGAATGCATGGACTGCCACACGCCGCACGCCGGCAAGTTCAAAGGATTATTGAAACGGTCGGTCAAAGACACTTGTGCGGATTGTCATGATGATATTCCCGCCAAAGGATCCAAAGACATCCACACGCCGGTGGCCGATGGTGATTGCCTGGCCTGCCATAATCCGCACGCAACCGACACCAAGAAGCTGGTCAAGAAAACCGTGCCCACGCTGTGCTGGGATTGCCACGACAATTTCCTGGAGAAAGCGCCATTCAAGCATGACGTCGTGGAGGATTGCATCGCCTGCCACAAACCCCACGGGTCCACTGAGCGGATGTTGCTGGTAAAAGACGTGATCAAGCTCTGTAGCGATTGCCATGAGGACAGCGAACTCAAGGCCGTGAAAGCCCATGCCGGCAATGAAACCAAGTCATGCACGGTCTGTCACGACCCGCATGTGGGCAAAAACGCCAAACTGGTGAAACCGTCCGCCCTTCCGAAATAAGGACATGCGCCGCAAAAATAAACCATCCCGCCGCCACTGGCAGTTCTCACTGGCGTTGCTGGCGCTGTTTGCCGGTGGTTCGCGGGCAGCGGCCCAATACGTGGGCTGGAGCCTGGATCAACAGGACCCTTTATGGAGCAAGTTCGTTCCCCAGTTGAAATACATCAAGACCGACATGGAAGCGGACCTGACGCGGTATGATTTCAAGCAACCCGGCCCCAAGAGCATCAACAACCAACGGATCTATCTGGCGACCGGCGTCGGCATCGGCTGGAATTTTTACATCTATCACCCGGACCTGCTGAGTTTTTCCATTTTGGCGGAGCCCGGTTACCAATGGGACCAGTCGGATGGTTCGGTAAATTCTGTCCATCAGGAAAATGTTTTATTGAACGGCATGCTCACAGCGACTTTGCTGGGAGAGAAACCTTACGCGACAACACTCAATTATTACCGCGCACATGACACCTACAAATACGACTTTTTCGACACAGCCATCGCAGACTCGGAATCCTTGAATGTCTCCACCGGCTATCGCGAAGGACCGGTGCCGTTCACCATAACGTTCGCAAAATCCACGGAGGACATCACCAGTTTCAACCGGGAAACGATCAGCGACCAATTGACGACCACGCTGCACGCCCGCAACGAACGACAAGACCGGGACTTCACGGATTTCAATTACCAGTTCAGCGAGTCGAGCTATAACTCCCAGTTTGGATCGATCAATTCGACGAGCGAAAACACCTATCAACGCGTCTCTCTGATGGACCGCGAGTACTTCGCAAAAAGCTCATTGAGTTCGACCCTGCTCTATTACACATCAGAGTCCAAGAACGGATCCTCGGATAACCTGAATCTCAATTTCGCTTACAACTACGACCATACAAAGTCCCTGCACAGCTTTTACAATTATTCGTTGTCGATCTTTTCTGGTAATGGCGCTGATTCCGTCGAGCATTTTGTTTCGGCGGGACTGTCGCATTCGCTTTACGAGAGCCTTAGCTCGAGCATCAATGTTCATGGCTCGTCCATCAACAGCTCGTCCTTTGATTCAACGCTGGATTCAAAGACCTATGGTGCCGGCGGCTCGGTGGACTACACCAAGAAGCTCGGAACGTGGGGCCGGATCTCTTTCGGCAATAGCGCCACGTACGATATCACGGACCAACAAGTGTCCGGCTCGACCCTTTTCATCGCGGACGAAGCCTACACCGTCCCTATTTCCGGGCCGATGATCATCCGCTTGAACCAGCCGCGGGATCTCTCGATTGTCAGCGTCAAAAAGAACAACATCGACCTCGCCCCATCGGAATGGAGCACCCTCACCGCGAGCGACCCCTGGCAGATCCAGTTTTTTAGCGCCGGCCCGAACAATGTCCAGCCCGGCGATGCGATTACCGTGTCGTATAATGTCAACTCCAATCCCTCGGGACAGTACTCGGTCTTGAGCGATGGATCGCGGTTCAGCTTCCAATTCTGGCATCAACGGGCGGAAATCTATGCCCGGTACGATTTCACGCGCAATTACACGAGTTCGGGCGGTTTTGTGCTGCAAGACTACGAGCAATTGGAGGTCGGCGCACGGGCTGAATGGAACGGGTTCCGGGCACAGGCCAGATACACCGACCAGCATTCCACGCTGTATTCTTTTCAAAGCCTGACCCTGTCAGAGGGCTATTCCACACCGCTCAGCAAAACCTCTTCATTGGGTATCGATTTGAGCCAGCAATGGAGCGTTTATCCGCCTGGCAGCGGCACCTCCACCAATCAAACGCAGGTCGGCAGCTTTTACAATTACACGGTGCGTTATGACTGGCGTCCCAGCGGCGTGATCAATTTTCATGCTGAAGCCGGCTATCAACAACAGGCCGGCCTGGGTTACGACCAGGAACGTTTCGCCGCCCGCGCCTATCTGAACTGGCAGGTTGGCAAGCTGGATTTCCATCTCGGCATCGAGCATCAACAAGAGGCCTACACGGCTGAAAGTCGTGAAGAGGACTTGGTATTCCTGAGGATGCGTCGTAATTTTTAAACATGAAGCGGCGCCTCAACATAAAGCTATGCGTGGCCGGATTGGCCGCGGCGATGCTCAGTTCCTGCGCCTCCCATTCCCCTGCCCCGTCGAACGCCCCGGCCCGCAATTGGCCGCCGCCGCCCGACGAGCCGCGGATTACCTACGTGGGTGAATTACGCGGGCCGCGCGACATTGGCGAGAGTTCCGGCGTCTTTCGTTCCATCGGACACTGGCTGACCGGGGACAGCGGCCAAAGCCGCAATCTCCGCAAACCCTTTGCGCTGGCGTTCGATGAAAAGGGAAACCTTTGCCTCACCGACACGGATAACAACCAGGTTTGTTTCGCTGATCTGACGCAAAAAAAATGGCGGCGGTACAACGGCGTGGGCAAAACCAAATTTGCCAGCCCCGTTGCCATAGCGCGCCATAACGGTGTTTTTTACGTGGCTGATTCGCGGCTGGGAAAAGTCTTCGCATTCGGGGACAACGGAAAATCTGTCTTTGAGATCGGCGCGCCGCTCCAGCGTCCGGTGGGCCTCACGACCGTCGGTGATGCGTTATACGTCGTGGATTCGCAGGCGCACGGCATCTTCGTTTTTGGCCTGGATGGCAAATTCCAGTTCAGCTTCGGCAAACGCGGCGATGGCCCCGGCGAATTCAATTTTCCCACTTGCGCTACAGCCGACAATCAGGGGCATCTCATCGTCAGCGACACATTGAACAGCCGGATGCAGGTATTTGATCTGCGCGGCAATTTTATCTCGGAGTTCGGCAGCAACGGCAACACCTCCGGCCACTTTGCCCGGCCCAAGGGCGTGGCCGTGGATTCCGGCGGCCACATCTATGTGATCGATGCCGTGTTCGACAATTTCCAGATCTTTTCAAACGACGGCAAATTATTGTTGAACGTTGGGGAAAGCGGGAATGGTCCCGGCGGATTCGGCCTGCCCAACGGCATTGCAATCACGAGCGACAACCGGATTTACGTGACGGATTGTTACAATCATCGCGTGCAGATCTTCAAATATCTCAGCCAGCCATGAACCTGAAAAGCATAGCGATTGGACAACGGATGCTGGGACTCGGAAGAGTCCTGGCCGGGGTCATCGTCCTTTCGACGTTGGCCGCTCGTGCCGACAGCGTCATAAACTCGGTCCATAATCTTTCTGTTGCGGGCCCCGGCACCATCAAAGCGGTCTCTGAAAAGGATGCCTGCGTGTTCTGCCATACGGTGCATCGTTCGAACGGTGAACAGCCCCTGTGGAATCATACAATGTCCGGCGTGACGAATTACATTGTTTATAACAGTCCCACCTTGAAAGCGGTGGTGGGCCAGCCGGACGGTTCATCGCGTCTATGCCTGAGTTGCCATGACGGAACGGTTGCGCTGGGCAGCGTGGGCAGCCGCTCGGCCACCATCGAAATGGAGGGAGGCGTCACCACCATGCCGGTCGGTGAAGATAATTTGGGAACGGACCTTTCCGGCGATCATCCCATTTCTTTTGTATATGATACCGCGCTCGCGGGTCAAAACACCACGCTCAACAACCCCGGGACGCTCAACAGCAAAGTGAAGCTGGACCGCAATGGCAAGTTGCAATGCACTGCCTGCCACAACCCGCATGACAATCAATACGGCGATTTCCTCGTCATGGATAACACCTCTTCCGCACTCTGCCTGGTGTGCCACAACAATCCCAATTGGACGACGTCGGCGCACGCCACCTCGCCGCAGATCCTGACCCCACCGGTCATCGCGAAAATGGCCGGAACCAAAGCGATCAGCAAAACGGCGATCACCAAGCAGGGCTTGACCGCGAGCACGGTGTCCATCGCTGCCTGTAACAATTGTCACGCCACTCACCAGGCCGCTACAAAGCAATACCTGATGAAATTTCCGGCGCCGGAACAGAACTGCCTGGTCTGCCATGATGGCTCAGCCGCCGCAAAGAATGTTTCGATTGATTTTCAAAAATCCAGTGTCCATCCCATCACGATCAATAGCGCAGCGCATAAACCCAACGAAGATCCGGTCAACCCGGAGACGCGCCATGTCACCTGCGTGGATTGCCATGATCCGCACGCGGCCAATGCCCAGACGGCTGTGAAACCGGCGGTGTCCGGCGCACTGGCAGGCGTTAAAGGCATCACCGCAGCGGGCGGCATAATCCAGCCCGTGGACCGCGAGTACGAACTGTGTTTCCGGTGTCACGGCGACAGCGTGGTACGCGGACCGGCCACCGTCACGCGGCAGTTCATCCAGACGAACACGCGCCTGCAGTTTGCGAGCGCCAACCAGAGTTTTCATCCCGTGGAGGCCCAGGGACAAAATGTCAACAATGTGCCCAGCCTGATCGCGCCATTGACGACGGCCAGCCTGACCGCTTGTACTGACTGTCATAACAGCGACTCCAGTCCGGCGGAAGGCGGCAGCGGCGCGAACGGACCGCATGGCTCCATCTTTGCGCCTATTCTGGAACGGAATCTCAATATACAGGATTTCCAGGGTGAAAGCGCCCAGGCGTATGCCTTGTGTTACAAATGCCATAGCCGGGATAGCATCCTGGCAAACCAAAGTTTCAATGCGGTGAACGGACTGGGACAGGAACGTGGCCATCGTTTTCATATCGTGGACCAGAGCACCGCATGCACGACCTGCCATGATTCTCACGGCGTGGCCAACGTGCCGCACCTCATCAATTTCAACACGAGCTACGTCACACCCGGGTCCAATGGACGGCTGGAATTCGTCAGCACGGGCAGCTACAGCGGCAATTGTTCGCTCACCTGCCACGGCAAAGATCACGATGCGCTGGCTTACCCCGGAACTGCCTCAATCTTGCGCCTGCGCAAGCATTAGAACTTCCGGGTTCCTCTCCATCAGACAGGAGACGTTGTTTGCAGTCTGCTCCGCATATTTTACGGCCGTCTGCCAATCAAAAAATGTTAATGCTTTGGCAATAGAGGGAAAGCGCTTACCCGCCAACTCGCCTTAACTCCTCTCAGGGCAATCATCCGATAGGGAACGGACAAACAGTAACGACATGCACGCATTGTCAGAGGCAACTTTGATTGAGCCAAATGTGGCCGACGCGCGCGCCCCGAAATCCCGGGGCGCTGAACGCGTCGCGTGCTTTCATTGCGGCCTGCCGTGCCTTGATTCCAATTTCACCACCGGCCAAAAGCCGTTTTGTTGCAACGGCTGCCTGACCGTTCATGATATTCTCACCGCCAGTGGCCTGGGATTTTTCTACCAACTCACCGAAGCGCCGGGAACACGATTAAAGACAGAAACAAAACGCGAACAATGGCGTTTCCTCGACGACCCACAAATGCGCCAACGGCTTCTGGACTTCACCGATGGCCAGCAAAGCCGGGTCACATTTCATTTGCCGGCCATCCATTGCATCGCCTGCGTCTGGTTGCTCGAAAACCTTTTCCGGCTGCACACCGGTATTGCGCGGTCGTGGGTGAATTTCCAGAAGCGTGAGGTGGCGATCCTCTTCACCACAAACAAGATCAAACTCAGCGAAGTCGCCGCATTGCTGGTATCGATAGGTTACGAACCAACGCTCACGCTCGGCGAATTGGATAAGCCAGTCGATGATTCTCCGCAAAGAAGGCAATGGCTTCAGATCGGGCTGGCAGGTTTCGCCTTCGGCAACATCATGCTCTTCAGCCTGCCGACCTATTTTGGCATGGACAGCTTCAGTGCGCCGGTCTTTAAGAACCTGTTTGGCTGGCTCAGCCTGGCGCTGGCATTGCCGGTCGTGATCTTCAGCGCATCAGATTATTGGAAGTCTGCCTGGCTCTCGCTCCGCCGACGCGTCCTCACCCTTGACGTGCCCATCGCGCTTGGATTGGCCGCCCTATATGTCCAGAGCGCGTATGCGGTCATCTCCCATCACGGAGAGAATTACCTGGATTCGATGGCCGGCCTGATTTTCTTCCTGCTATGCGGACGGATGTTTCAACAGAAGACCCATGAGCGGCTGGCATTTGACCGTGATTACAAATCGTTCTTTCCGCTATCGGTGACACGGAAATCCAACGGGCAGGGCGAACAGGTTTCCATCTCGGACCTGGCAGTCGGCGACCAGATCATGGTGCGCAATGGCGAGCTGATCCCGGCGGATGCAAAGCTTCTCAGCGGGATCGCTTTGATTGATTACAGCTTCGTCACCGGCGAATCCGAGCCCATCGCAAAGGGTAGTGGCGATTACCTTTACGCCGGCGGAAAACAGATCGGGATGGCGATTGAAATGCAGATCGTCAAACCGGTTTCGCAAAGTTATCTCACCTCGCTTTGGAACCACGAGACGTTTCGAAAAGACCGTGACGACAATCTAAATACGCTTACCAATCTTTACAGCCGCCGTTTCACTTTGATCGTTGTCGCTATTGCCATCGGGTCCGGGCTGTTTTGGACTTTTACCGGGAATTGGCCGCGTGGTCTGAAAGCATTTACCTCCGTCCTCATCGTGGCCTGCCCCTGTGCATTGGCCCTGGCGGCGCCATTTACGCTGGGAACAACGCAAAGGTTACTGGGGCGGCTAAAGGTGTTTTTGAAAAACGCGCTCGTTCTGGAGCGCATGGCGCGGGTGGATACGATTGTGTTCGACAAGACCGGCACGCTGACGGCCAATGCCGACAAAATTTTATTTTCAGGCGTTCCGCTTACAGCCGATGAAGAGAATTGGATCTATTCGTTGACCAGGCAATCGACCCATCCTCATTCCGTGCGTATCTCCGAGTCGGTCGCCGAAAAATGTGCCATCCTGCCCGTCGCACGATATATCGAAACGCCGGGATATGGCATCGAAGGCGAAGTGCAAGGGCACAAGATCTGGCTCGGTTCACGGGCCTGGCTCAAATCACACAATGCGGACGGCCTGGCAACAAGCGCGGCAACGGGCAGCTCCGTGCATATGGCGATCAACGGCCAGTATCGCGGTGCATTCACATTGGCCAGCGCAATAAGGCCGGACGTCGCAAAACTTCTACAACAGCTGGCGACGCGTTATGAGATCGCCCTGTTAAGTGGCGATAACGAACGGGAGCGCGAACGTTTCCAAGATCTATTCGGCGCGATACCCAACCTGAATTTTAACCAAAGCCCGCTCGATAAACTTGGCTTCATCAAACGCCTGCGGGAATCGGGCAAAGTCGTGATGATGGTCGGCGACGGGTTGAATGACGCCGGCGCACTGAAACAAAGTGATGTGGGAGTAGCAGTGGTGGAAAAGGTTGGGACGTTTTCACCGGCCAGCGATGTGATCCTCGAAGCCGCGGCAGTGCCGCGATTGTTCCAAATCCTGACGCTGGCCCGGCGGAGCGCGCGGATAGTCCGTTCTAGCTTTCTGGTCTCCGCTTCCTACAACCTGATCGGCGTTAGCATTGCCGCCGCAGGCTGGCTCTCACCGCTTGTCTGTGCGGTATTGATGCCAGTAAGTTCGGTTTCAGTGGTTCTCTTCGCATGCGGCATGGCGGCCTGGTCCACTCGCCGGACCCTGGGCAAAGTTGAGCGCCCGTTCTCCTCCCACGAAACGCCGCAACTCAACAATAAATTTAAGCCTGAACCCTCGTCCGACTTGCAAACAGCCGAGGCCACGCTATGAGCGTCATTCTCATCCTCATCCTGGCCAGCCTGTTCATGGCGCTTGTGTTTCTGGCCGGATTTTTCTGGGCGGTGCGCTCAGGCCAATTCGAAGACACATCCACGCCTTCGATGAGAATTTTGTTCGACGAAAGAATACCCACGCCGGAAGCGGAACAAACCAACCCTGACACGGCCAACAAAACAATTTCCGCCGATTAACCACGGCGACAACACGGTAATCCAATGACAACCACGAACACTAACATCGAAACATTCAAATACGACAATCGGATCGTCCGCGCCTTTGCCATCGCGACGGTCGTCTGGGGAATCGTCGGCATGCTCGCCGGTTTGCTCGCGGCGGTGGAACTTTTTTACCCAGGCGCCAATCTCAATCTGCAATATATCACTTTTGGCAGGTTGCGTCCCCTGCACACGAACGCCGTCATCTTCGCGTTCATCGGCAACGGCATGTTCATGGGCATCTATTATTCGCTGCAACGCTTGTGCAAAGCGCGGATGTGGAGCGATAAACTGAGTTGGTTCAATTTCTATGGCTGGAACGCCATCATCGTGGCAGCGGCCATCACCCTGCCGCTGGGTCTGACGACGAGCAAGGAATACGCGGAATTGGAATGGCCGATCGACATCGCTATCGCGGTTGTTTGGGTCGCCTTCACCATCAATCTGATGGCCACAATCATCAAACGGCGTGAGCGGCACATGTATGTCGCCATCTGGTTCTATATCGCGACGGCGCTGACGGTGGCGGTATTGCATATCGTCAATTCCATGGAAGTTCCCGCCGGTTGGTTCAAGAGCTATTCGATGTACGCCGGCGTGCAGGATGCGTTGGTACAATGGTGGTACGGGCACAACGCCGTGGCGTTCTTTCTCACGACGCCTTATCTCGGCATGATGTATTACTATTTGCCGAAAGCGGCGAATCGACCGGTGTTTTCCTACCGGCTTTCCATCATCCATTTCTGGGCGCTAATTTTCATTTATATCTGGGCGGGGCCGCATCACCTGCTCTATACGGCCCTTCCGGATTGGGCACAGTCGCTGGGCATGGTCTTCAGCATCATGCTGATCGCGCCGTCGTGGGGCGGCATGTTGAACGGGTTGCTCACACTCCGGGGCGCGTGGGACAAAGTGCGGCAGGATCCGATGTTGAAATTCATGGTGGTCGCCGTGACCGCTTACGGCATGGCAACGCTGGAGGGGCCAACACTCGCCATCAAGAGCATCAATTCCATTTCGCATTACACGAGCTGGACGATTGCACACGTGCATACGGGCGCGTTGGGCTGGAACGGATTCCTGACGTTTAGCGTTTTGTATTATCTGTATCCACGTCTTTACAAGACCAAGCTATGGTCAACGAAACTGGCGAATTATCACTTCTGGATAGCGCTGTTGGGCATGATGTTTTACATCGTACCGATCTATGTCGCAGGCGTGACCGAAGGATTAATGTGGAAGCAATTCAACAAGGACGGTTTCCTGCAATATCCAAATTTCCTGGAAACGGTCGTGCAGATCCTCCCGATGTACCGGTTACGCGCGATCGGTGGAACGCTCTATATCGTGGGCATGTTCCTGATGGCCTACAACCTCTACAAGACGGCCAAGGCCGGCGAGTTTGAACCGGATACGGAGGCGCAGGCAGCGCCATTGACACGCGAGTATACCGAGCCACGCGGAAAACATTTCTGGCACCATTGGCTGGAATCCAAGCCTATCATCTTCACATTCCTGGCGATCATCGCAATCCTGATCGGCGGCGCGATAGAAATCATCCCAATGTTTCTCATCAAAGAGAATGTACCGACCATCTCAAGTGTGAAACCATACACACCGCTGGAGGTTTTAGGCCGGGATATCTACATCCGCGAAGGGTGTGTCGGTTGCCATTCGCAAATGATTCGTCCGTTCCGTTCGGAAACGGAACGTTATGGTGAATACTCGAAGGCTGGTGAATTCGTTTATGACCATCCGTTCCTCTGGGGCAGCAAACGCACCGGGCCGGACCTACATCGCATCGGCGGAAAATATCCTGATGCCTGGCATTACAACCATTTGGAAAACCCACGTTCCACTTCACCGGGCTCGATCATGCCGAATTATCCGTGGCTGCTGAAACAAGAGCTGGATACCAACTCGTTGGGAGCGCGCATATCGGCGCTCCGCAAGGTCGGTGTGCCTTACCCGGTCGGGTATGAGAACGGCGACGCGCAAAAGGACATGCAGGCGCAGGCGGAAAAAGTGGTCGCTGACCTTAAGGTCGGCATGGTGACGGCGGAATCGAACAAGGAAATCATCGGGCTTATCGCATATCTGCAACGGCTGGGCACAGACATCAAGGCCGCGCCCGCAGCAACGGTCCCCGCCACAACTAAATAACTGCCATGATCAAATACATCTATGAGAATATCGGTGGCGTCGGGCTTTTCGGCGTCATTTCCATCCTGTTGTTTTTCGTTTTCTTCACGGGGATGCTCCTCTGGGCATCATTCCTGAAGAAGCCTTACTTGAACACCATGCGTGAACTGCCGCTGGATGGCGGCGAAATCAACCCGATCAAAGACCAAAGTTCTGAAGACCATGAATAATCAAAACGAAGAATCGCTGTTACTGGATCACGAGGCCGATGGCATTCGCGAATTGGACAACCAGCTCCCGCGCTGGTGGGTGTGGTTATTCTACTGCTGCATCCTCTTCGCGATCGCCTACATGCTCTATTACCACGTGTTTAATGACGGTCACATGATGGTAAAAGAATACGCCGCCGAAATGAAACTGGGCAATGCGCTCAAAGCCGCCGCCATGGGGAAATTTGAAGCCAGCATTCCAACATTACAGCCGTCGAAAGACCCGGTGATTATAGCCACCGGCGACAAAACGTTCCACGCGCTTTGCGCTCCGTGCCATCGGGCGGACGCCGGTGGACTAGTGGGACCGAACTTGTGTGACAACTATTGGATCCATGGCAGCAACTTTGCCGATAATGTGACGACTATCTGGAACGGCGTGCCTGCCAAGGGGATGATCACCTGGAAAAACTTCTTAAAGCCCAACCAGGTCTATGAAGTGGCCAGTTATATTTACACCTTGCGCGGTTCGAATCCCAAAAACCCGAAACCGCCGGAAAACAACACGCCCGTAAAAACGGGGCCTAGCGAATTCGAGTAACACCATAACTTGAACCCGGAAATTCCAGTCAAAAAAACAGCTCCGGTTGAACCGGCCATTCGGGACGTCAACTGGCTGGATTTTCGCGATCACTTATCCACCGCACATCAGGACGGTCGCCGGAAATGGGTTTATCCCCGCAAACCAAAGGGGCGGTTCACCACGGCGAGGACATGGGTGAGTGTATTGCTGCTGACGCTGATGTTCGTGGGGCCGTTCGTACGCATCCACGGCAACCCATTGTTATTACTCAACGTCCTTGAACGAAAATTTATCATCCTTGGCCATATCTTTTGGCCGCAGGACATGATCATCTCGGCGGTAACACTGCTCATCTTTTTCACGGGCATCATCGTGTTCACGGCGGCGTTCGGGCGCATCTGGTGCGGTTGGACCTGCCCGCAAACTGTGCTGATGGAAATGGTTTTCCGCAAAATCGAATATGCCATCGAGGGTGACGCGCCTGCCCAAAAAGCGCTCGCCAAGGCCCCGTGGAATGCCGCCAAGGTCATGAAGAAGTTCTCCAAGCACCTGATTTTCTTCGCGATGTCATTCATCATCGGCAACACCCTGCTCTCCTACATCATCGGCACGGAACAATTGTTCGGCATCATCACGGACAATCCGCTCCATCATCTGCAAGGGCTGGGATTCATGATCGGATTCACGGCGGTCTTTTACTTGATTTTTGCGCGGTTCCGGGAACAGGCCTGCACGTTCATCTGTCCTTATGGCCGGATGCAATCGGCGTTACTGGACGAGAATACCATCATCGTTGCCTATGACTATAAACGAGGTGAAACGCGCGGCGTGCTGAAACAGGCCCAGAACTTCAGCCAACGCGCAAATATAGGCCTTGGCGATTGCATCTCCTGCAAACAATGCGTGACGGTTTGCCCCACGGGCATTGATATCCGGGACGGCACACAGATGGAATGTGTGCATTGCACGGCCTGCATCGATGCGTGCGATACGGTGATGCACAAAATCGGCAAGCCACGGGGATTGATACGTTATGCGTCACTGAACGGAATCGAGCGCGGCGAAAAATTGCGTTTCACCCCGCGACTCATGGGCTATGCCGTGCTGCTGCTCCTGCTCGTGAGCCTGTGGACATACCTCGTATTCACGCGCGCTGACGTGGAAGCGACGCTGTTGCGGGCACAAGGCGCGTTGTTCCAGGAGATGCCTGATGGCCGTTTCAGCAATCTTTACACCGTCAAATTCGTCAACAAAACGTCACGCGAAATCAAAGTCGCACTCAAGCTCGAAAACGTCCAGGGCGACCTCCTGGTCATGGGCGGTGAGACCATGTTACAGCCGGAAAAGCTTTTGGAAAATTCCGTGCTCATCGAACTCGACCGGTCCGTGATGCAACCCGGCATGACGCCATTGGTCATCGGACTCTATTCCGACGGCAAGAAATTACAGACGATCAAAACTTCATTCATCGGCCCGCGCGACGACACCAAATAATATGAAACCCAAACGCAACCTTTGGCCCTACGGCATCATTCTCGCCTTCGTGATATTTATCAGTGGAACGACCGGGCTCATCGTCATGGCGGCGTCGCAAAAATCCGATCTCATCGACGAGAATTACTACGAACAGGAAATCCGGTATCAGGGCCGCATTGACAGCCTGGGTCGGGCAAATCAACTTACGACGCCCGCTACGATAAAATACGATGCCGCGAATGGGGTCATCGCCATAGCGCTTCCCGCACAACACGCCGGCGCTACCGGCTTGATTACCCTCTATCGCCCGTCCGAAGCCGCCTTGGACCAAACCGTCCCGCTGGCGCTGAATGCGAAAAATGTCCAGACACTGGACGCAACCAAACTGCAACCGGGGCTCTGGAAAATCCGCATCACGTGGACGGTCCAAAAGCAGGAATATTCCGTGGACCAGAAAATCGTCATCAAGAAATTGTAAATGGAATACGGCACCGCATTTGTTCTTGGATTGTTCGGCAGCCTGCACTGCGCGGGTATGTGCGGGCCTTTGACGCTTGCCCTGCCGCAGACCGGCTCAGCAACAAGTTATTTCGCCGGACGAATCGCCTACAATTCGGGACGCATCGTTACCTACAGTTTGCTGGGGCTGGTGTTCGGCTTGTTTGGAAAGTCTTTTCTGCTCGCGGGGATCCAACAATCCGTTTCCATCGCGCTCGGGGTTTTGTTGCTCATCGGTTTGTTTGCTTCACGCAAACTGGCGTTATGGCGGCCCGTGACATTTCTCGTCAACAAGGTCAAAGCACACATGGGCGCCCTGCTCCGCCAGCGGTCTTTCACCTCGCTGGCCGTGCTGGGTCTGTTAAATGGCTTGCTCCCATGCGGGCTGGTATATGTGGCGGCGGCGGGAGCGACAGCCACAGGTGGTGTTATGAAAGGAGCGATCTACATGGCCGTGTTCGGCCTCGGCACGTTGCCGATGATGCTGGCCATCAGCCTGTCGGGAAAGCTCGTGCCGCTTTCGCTGCGGTTGAAACTATTGAAAACAGTGCCCGTCGCGGTGTTCTTACTCGCGACGCTTCTGATTTTGCGCGGGATGGCGCTCAACATCCCATATGTCAGCCCACCTTCACTTGCTTCGGGCCACGCTTCTTGCTGCCATTAACCTTTTCCAGGGCGGCCATGCTGCGCTGATAAATCTCTTCCGGCGTGCCTTCGGCCTCAACGGTCACCAATAGCCCGCGTTTCTTATAAAATTCGATCAAAGGTTTGGTGCTTTTTTCGTAGACTTCCATGCGGACACGCACGGCTTCTGGGCGGTCATCCTCACGCTGCTGGAGTTCCTTACCGCAATGGTCGCAAATGCCTTCCACTTTGGGGGGACGTCCGGTGACGTGAAAGACCGCTTTGCAACCCGGACACGTGCGGCGGCCACTCAGGCGCGCGACGACTTTATCAATGGGCAAATCGTAATTCAAAACGGCGTTCAGCGGAACGAGCTCTCGCTCCATGATTTCAACCAATGCCTCAGCCTGCGCGACCGTGCGCGGAAAACCATCCAACAAAAAGCCGCCGCCACAGCGAATGCAACGAGCGCGTTCGCGGACGAGGTTGAGGACGGTTTCGTCCGGAACGAGGTCACCGCGTTTCATGTAGCCCAGCGCTTCGGTGAGCGCGGGACTGCGTTCGCCATCGCAAAGAGTTTTGGCCCCGCGAAAGATATCGCCGGTGGAAAGCTGGCAGGTGCCCAGCCGTTCACAGATCAATTCAGCCTGCGTGCCCTTGCCCACGCCCGGTGCGCCGAGCAGCACAAAACGGCGTGGTTTGAGCGATTGGAGGGGAACGATTTTGCAGCGGGCATCGCCGCCTTTGAGCCATGCGGCACGGTCATTTTTCTCATTCATAGTTTGGCTGGAACTTTTCCAACCTCTAACAGCTTGCGGCAAAACCCTTAGAGCTTCAAGCATGCGGGGCCAGAAAGCCAAACCGTGCCATGTGTTTGCCAAAATCCGGTGAATCAAGTAGTGCTTGCGCCCAAACCGCTTTCCGCCAAACCTCCACGGGACAGAATGAATTCCTATCGAGATTTCGTCGCGGCGTCGGCCAAACTGTTCCAACAGGGCAAAATCATTGTGCCGACAGCCACACCACGCCCACCAAAGAAACTTGCTCCCGATGCGCCGGTCGCACTCATTTTTTCTCCACATCCAGATGATGAATGCATCGTAGGTGGACTGCCGTTGCGCCTGGCGCAGGAAACCGGCATGCGCGTCGTGAATGTGGCCGTCACACTCGGCAGCGATAAGAAACGCCGGACGGCACGGTTGCGTGAACTGAAGAACGCCTGCGCCGCCTTGGGATTTGAACTGGAACAATCCGCGCCCGGTGGTTTGGAGCACATCGATCCCGAGACGCGCAAAACGAATCCGAAGGCGTGGGCTTTCGCCGTAAAAGTCATCGCTGCCATCCTTACGGAATATCAGCCGCGAATCGTTTTCTTTCCCCATGATGATGACCATCACCCCACGCATATCGGCACCCACCACCTGGTGATGGACGCGCTCAAGATGTTGCCGAAAAATTTCGGATGTGTCCTCGTTGAAACCGAGTTTTGGGGACAAATGACAACGCCAAACCTGCTGGTGGAATCCAGCATCGAAGACGTTGGCGCGCTGGCTAACGCGCTGGCGCTTCACGTCGGGGAAGTCCGGCGCAACCCATATCATTTGCGTCTGCCGGCGTGGCTGCAGGATAACGTACGGCGCGGCGCGGAATTGATCGGCGGCAAAGGCGGCCACGCGCCGAGTTTTCTTTTTGGAACATTGTATCAAATCCGCCGGTGGAAAAAACACGCAGTCCATGCTTATTGGATGACCGGGAAAATGATTAGCGTTAAAGCACCATTGAACTTCCGGTGAGTGGTAGAAAAAATTGGAGCGAGCGAAGGGATTCGAACCCTCGACACTCACGTTGGCAACGTGATGCTCTACCAGGCTGAGCTACGCTCGCTTCCGTTTGGAGTAATGAGGCTACGAAAATTATTCCGGAATGCAAGCCCCGTTTTGCAGTGTGCTGATTTGCCGCTATGCCCTCGGCCTCTGGGAGCGGGTGCTGCGCAGCAGCGGGTGAGGGATTTCTCCCGCGTGAGCGGGACTGATCAGGAAGGCAAATCAGGATGCTACCCGTTTTGCGAGGTCAGGTTTTCAACGTGAAAGCAGGCGGGGTGACTGTGCTTTCAATGCCCAACGTCCGGCGGATGAGCTTGTCCAATTCATCATGGTTGATCGGCTTTTGGAAAAATCCTGTGGCGCCAGCGGCAACCGCTTTATCCATTATCTTTTTCGGGTCACCACCACTGATGATGATCACCGGCACTCCCTTTGCCTCCGGCACGTGCTTGAGCCATTCCATGATGTTGAACGCATTCCAGTCCATACCCACATTCACCGGCAAAGTGACATCCAATAGGATCAAATCCGGCTTCGAACGGCGCACCGCCGTCACCGCTTCCGAACCATCCGACACAGTGACGACCTCGTAGCCCTTACCGGTAAGCTTGGTATAAAGCGTCTTGAGGATGACCGCATCGTCATCCACCACTAGAATTTTTTTCTGACTCATATAACAACTTTAGCATGCAATGGCTCATCCATCGCATAAATAGTGCCGCATGATTGATACCACATACCCTCAATCACTTAAATACCGTTAACTGTCCACAATTGAGTCGCCCGCCGGCGTATTCTTGTCCAAACTCTTGTCCTGCTTTGCTATGGCGAACCAATTCTACCAACCGGGTGAGGAACGGGCTGCCCGTGTCGATGCATTATTTGCCGCCATCGCGCCTCGTTACGACCTCATCAACGACCTCCAAAGCTTCGGTCTCCATCGCCGCTGGAAACGTCGCGTCCTCAAACTCGCCGCGCCAAAATCCGGTGAAACCGCTCTCGATATCTGTTGCGGCACCGGCGACATCGCTTTCGCCCTCGCCCTGCGCGGCGCCACCGTTACGGGGCTGGATTTCAGCCAGGCCATGCTCGCTGTCGCCGAACAACGACGCGTCACCGGCTCCGCGCTCCAACGTCACGGCGTCAAATTCATCCGCGGCGACGCCCAGCAGCTTCCCTTTCCAGATAACACTTTCGACATCGTCACGGTCGGCTACGGCTTGCGCAACCTCGCCAGTTGGGAAACCGGCGTCAGCGAAATGGCCCGCGTCGCCCGCCCCGGCGCACGCATCATCTCCCTCGATTTCGGCAAACCCGATAACGCCCTCTGGCGCACGCTCTATTTCACTTACCTAAAGGTCTGCGTCCCCCTACTCGGCCTCATCTTCTGCCGCAACGCCGGTGCCTACGCCTATATTCTGAAATCGTTGAAACATTATCCCGCCCAACGCGGCGTCGCCGACCACATGCGCGCCCTGGGACTCGTGAACGTCCATATCCACAACATCCTCGGCGGTGCCATGAGCATCAACTACGGCGAAAAGCCCAAAGCACGTTAATTCGGTGGGGCGAGACTCCGTCGAGCCCTAACTAAAACTCCGTTAAGGGCCCCCCAATTCCTGCGCCTGATTGCGTTAACTTCGCGTCAGCGAAAAGCCCCTTTGCTATTTTACAGTGCTGGACCTCCATCACCCCTGCAAAGTGGTCGGAATCAGTCGGAATCAGTCAGATTTGGAATTCGCTGCACAGCTCTGTGGCAGATCCCAAAAAAAAGAACCTAAATTTGGCTGAATTTACCTTAACTCGTGCCTGGACCTGGCCTGATATGTCAAAGATCAGCTTTATCGCGCCGAAGCCTCGGCGCAGGCGGACACAGTTTTACCACACCTTTCCCACCCTGTAATCGCGACGGTCGCGAAGTCCCCCACTTTTTTTACGATGAAAAACCACCACTAAAGTCTTATGACCACGTCATTTGGCAATGATGCGCCAGCTCAGAGTCGAAAAACGTGCATCATTTAGTTTGCTGAGTTCCGCCGGGAAAGCCACTTTCCGACATAATTGCTTCAGTGAGTAAGGTTTTATGCCGATGAATCCTAGCGTGGCCCATAGCGCCTCTCTAATTAAAGCCACGATGTGGAAATGAAGAATAAACCAATCATTGCCACCGGCTTTCGCTTGATCATTTCCGGGCTGGTCGCGGGATTTCTGCTGGCCACTCCGGCGTTCGCGCTCGATCCTGCCCGCCGGGCGGACAGCTATTCGGTCCAGGGCTGGGCCGTCGAACAGGGCCTGCCTTCCTCCAAAATCCGCGCCATCACTGAAACCCACGATGGTTATCTCTGGATCGCCACGGCACAGGGCATGGCGCGTTTCGATGGCATTCATTTTACAGTTTTTTCCCGGGCCACCAACCCCGAACTGGGCGGCGGTGGATTTTTTGCGGTGGTCGAAGCGCCCGACGGCACAGTCTGGTTTGGCGGGGACGGCGGTCTTTTCTGCTGGCGGGCCGGCCATTTCGAGCATTTTACAGCCAAAGAGGGCCTGAAGGACAGTTATGTGCGGACGCTTTTCCTAGGCAGGGATGGAACCATCGTCGTCTGCACGCGCACCGGGTTTTCGTTCATCCGCGACGGGCACCTGACCACACCCGGTGGAGTGTGGGAGAAAGTCTCCACCGGCGCCCGTTTTTATCTTGAGCGGACCGATGGCAGCATCCTGCTGGGTACCAGCGATAAGGTGTGGAAGATTTCCGGCGAGAAGATCGAGGCCTATTCCGCCGCCGATGGATTGGCGGAGAATGGATTTTCCAGCCTGGCGGAAACCTCTGACCATTCGACCTGGATCGGGCACGGGGGCGGTCTGCGACGCGTATATCCGGATGGACGGACCGAGGACTATGGCGAAGCACAGGGGCTCAGCTCGCAGGTGGTCGCGTTGCGAAATGACCGGGATGGAAATTTATGGATCGGCACCTATGACGGCGGGCTTTATCGACTAGCTCATGACCGGATTGAGGCGGCCACATACAGGGAACAATTTGGCGCCACCCCTATCCGGCAGATCTATGAGGACCGGGCAGGCGGACTGTGGATCGCAACCGCCACGGGCTTGTTCAGGCTCAAGGACAATATCAGTGCCAGCATCGGTATTGCCCAGGGGTTGACGCGCACCTCGGTCAGCGCCGTTCTCGAAGCGCAAGATGGTTCCTGGTGGATCGGCCTCATGAGCGGCGGCGTCTATCGGTTCAACGGGACGCAAGCCACACCGATGGTGCTGCCAGCCAAAACCCGGCTTGATGAAATCACCTCGCTAGCCGAAACCCCAACCGGCACTGTCTGGATCGGAGCCTTGTCCGGTTTGTATCGCCTGGTTGGCGGGGCAACCACCAACTTCTACCATCGTGATCAGGAAACCGCCTGGCAAAAGCAGATCAAGGGACAACCGGGCATCCTTTTGCCGGGATTGGCGTATCGCCGGGTAAGTGCCATCACACCGGATGGCGACGGCGGAATCTGGGTCGCAACGGAAGGAGCGCTCTACCACGGTCGTGAAGGAGGTTTTCGTGCGTACACCAAAGCCGACGGCTTGCCCGGCAACATTTTCAAATCCGTGATTCGTTCGCGAAGTGGCGATATCTGGGCCACAGCCTCCCCGGAAGGTGTGGCCTGTCTCCACGAAGGCCAGTGGACAAACTATTTGTGCGGGCAGGCAATTTCCAGCGTTCTTCCGCGAATCGTCTATGAAGACACGGCGGGCACGATTTGGGTGACCACGGATGGCGGTGGCATCAACCGCTTCAAGAACGGGCATTGGCGGATCTTCACGACCCGGGATGGGCTCGACGATGATTTTATCTCCGGCATCACGGAGGACAACCTGGGCAATTTATGGATTGCGTGCCCGAACGGGATCATGCGTATCCCGCTCAAACAATTTGACGAACTCGATGCCGGAAAGCGGGCCTTGTTGCAGCCGCGGATGGTCAATCAGTCCGATGGCCTGCCATCAGCCGAGGTCAATCAATTAGGCACCCCCAACGCTTACCGGACCAGTGATGGACACCTGCTCTTCGCCACAGACCGGGGTGTGGCCGTCATCCAACCCGCTGATCTGAAAATTAACAACAACCTGCTCCCGATGCATATAGAACGGGTTGTGGTCAATGGCGCCGATGTCAATCTTTCGGGTCCGCTGATCATCCCGCCCGGCAACAACGATGTGCAGATTCATTACACCGCCATCAGTCTGCTGGCCGCCGAAAAGGTTCGTTTCAAAATCCGCCTCTCGCCCCTTGACCGGGAATGGGTGGACACCGGCGACCGGCGTGATGTGCGTTATGCCCAGCTTCCACCGGGGAACTACACCTTCCAGGTCACCTCCTGTAACAGTGACGGGGTTTGGAATGAGGCGGGCATCGCGCTGAACTTCACCGTACAGCCCCATTTCTACCAGACGGCCTGGTTCATGATGCTGATGGCGTTAATGGTGGGTGGTGCAGGCTTCGGGATCTATCGGGTCCGCGTCCTGCAGATCCGCCACCGGACGGCGGAATTGGAAAGACTGGTGAAGGACCGGACCCACGAATTACGCATCTCGGAGGCGCTTTTTCATTCGCTCGTCGAACAACTGCCGGTCGGGGTTTTCCGCAAGGACAAGGAAGGGCGTTATGTCTTTCTCAATCCCTGGTTTTGCCGGCTCAAAGGTGCAACGCCAGAGCAGTATCTGGGCAAGACCCCGGAGGAGTGCACTGCCGCTGCGGTGGCCGAGCGCGGGGAAAATCTTCACGACCTGAACAGGCTGGCGACCCGGGGATCACAGGATCACCAACACATCATGCGGACCGGTGAACTGATTAAATCCGAAGAACATTTTCCCGAGTTGTACGGCCAGGAACAGTATTTGCATGTCATAAAATCACCCGTGTTGGATGCAGAGGGCACCATCATCGGCACCCAGGGGATCCTCGTTGACATATCCGACATAAAAAAGGCCGAAGCCAAGGCGGACGAGGCGCACAAGCAATTGCTGGATGTTTCCCGACAGGCGGGCATGGCCGAAGTGGCCACGAGCGTGCTACATAATGTCGGCAACGTGCTCAACAGCATCAACGTCTCCACCACCCTGATCTTCGAAACCCTCCATAAATCCAAGCTCAGTAATCTCGGCCGCCTCGCCGCCATGATCCGCGAGCATCAGGGCGACCTGGCCAATTTTTTTACCACCGACCCCAAGGGCATCCAGTTGCCCGGCTATTTCACCAGCCTGGCGGAGCATTTGACCGGCGAACAGGCGAACATGATCAAGGAGGTCGAACTGACCAGGCAATACGTCGAGCACGTCAAGAACATTATCGCCATGCAACAAAGTTACGCCAAAGTTTCTGGCGTGATGGAAAAAGTGATGGTGGTAGACCTGGTTGAAGACGCCTTGCGTCTGAACGGCGGCGCACTGGTGCGTGATGATGTGAAGGTCATTCGGGATTACCCCGGCCACGCCATTGAAATCAACGTGGAACGGCAAAAGGTGCTGCAAATCCTGGTGAACCTGATTCGCAACGCCAAGAACGCCTGCGATGATTCCGGCCGCAAGGACAAGCAGTTGACGATGCAGATTCGCAATGGCGACAGTCAGGTGCAAATTGCCGTCATCGACAATGGTGTGGGCATTCCGGCGGAGAACCTGACGCGCATTTTTAACCATGGCTTCACGACCCGGGCTAATGGGCACGGTTTTGGATTGCACAACAGCGCGCTTACCGCGAAGGAACTGGGGGGAAACCTGAACGCCTATAGCCAAGGCCCGGGCACCGGGGCAAAATTCACCCTTGAATTGCCCCTGCAACCACTTCAAACATTTAAATGATTCCCCCTCCGCAAAATTCCTTATGGCGTTGACACTGCGGAGCCGTTCCAGATTCAGAAAAATCCGAATCCCGCAGCGACAGCAGACAATAGCCGGCGTTTCAACGCCAGGTAATCATCAGACCACAAAAGGGGCAGCGAGAACCCAATTCTCCCGCGCCAGCGGGACAAACTGAAAGCTCCGTAAGGGGCGAAATATTTGTAGCCCCCATGAATCCGGTGCCTGATTGCGAAGCTTCGCGTAGCGAACATCTCTTTTGGCAATCTCATCGGCATTGCAATGAATGGTTGACCCGCGCAAAATGGGCGCGTGAAAATTGCAGTTCAACTCATTTGTTTTTGGGGAACAGCAATTTGGATTGCTCTGTTGTTTTTTGCTTCGCGGTTTGGCAACTGGGGTGATGGCTCGGGAAGTTACCCGCCCAATCATCTGATGTACATTTGGTATGCGTGTCCGTTCGTTTATTTTGCAATTATTTTTTGCACAACCTTTGCCAGATATAAGAGCGTTGGCGTTTTGAGCGCAGGAATTGTCAGCCATTCGATTTTGGCCACCTTTGTCGTATCATTTTTTACTGATGGAACGATGGGAGTGATGTTTGCAGTTCCATCATTTTTTTGTGCTTTAATGTGGGTCTTGATGTTTCTCACTTTTGATAAGAAACCAGCCCCACATGTCCATTGACATCCTCCTTCACTCCCCTATTCTATCCGGCCTGACTTGAGGGAATTGCGGCTTCGGTCGTGTTCCGGGTCCCCGGAGAGGAAGTGACTCTATTTGACTGAAATCAAATTAAAAAAAGGCGAACCTGTTGATAAGGCCCTGCGCCGGTTGAAAAAGAAAATCGACCGCGAAGGCACCTTGAAGACCGTTCGCAGCCATCGGCATTACGAAAAGCCGAGTGAACGCCGCCGCCGCAAGGAAAAGGCCGCCCGTTTCTCCGCCATGCTGACCGCACGTTACGCCGATCTGTAACCATTTATCGACAAACCGGGCGATGTTCTCCCAACGTCGCCCGGTTTTTTATTTTCCACCACTCCCGTTCGCTGTAAGCTGTCCCTTCGAATGTATTCACTCTCGACCTGCTGGAACTCCCATCGCCACACCGATGGCCGCGCGATGCTGCGCGAGATCCGCGACCTCGGGTTTGAATACGCCGAGCTCAGCCACGGCACCCGCATCAGCCTCATGCCCGGAATCCTCGACGCCGTAGACTCCGGCGAAATCAAGATCTCCACGCTGCATAACTTTTGCCCGCTGCCCATGGGCATCACCGGTTCTGCGCCCAACGTCTATAAATTTTCCGCCGAGCGCGACCGCGAGCGCGAATCCGCCATCAAGCACACCCTCAAGACCCTCGATTTCGCCGTCCGCGTGAAAGCCCCCGTCGTCGTCACCCACAGCGGCAGTATCGAGATGAAAGATTACACGGATAAACTGTTGAAAATGGTCGGCCATAAACAGCGAGGCACCTTCAAATACCTGAACCTGTGCGATGACTTCGTCCATAAGCGCGATTCCCTCAAGAAAGAATATTTCCAGCGCACCATCGACACGTTGAAAAAGATGCTGCCAGAGGTCGAAAAGCGCGGCCTGAAACTCGGCCTCGAAAACCGGCAGGCGCTGGAGGAATTGCCCATTGAGAGCGATTACCTGGAGCTGTTCCGCGAGTTGAACAGCGCCGCCGCCGTTTACTGGCACGATACCGGCCACGCGCAGATCAAAGAAAACCTCGGCTTCATCCATCACGGGCTGCACCTGGAATCGTTGCAGAGCCATCTCGCTGGTTTTCACATCCACGACGTCCAGTTCCCCGGCGATGACCATTGCCAGCCCGGCACCGGCATCATCAATTTTGCCGCGCTCAAGCGTCTCGTGAAGCCCAAACACATCAAGGTCTTCGAATTCAGCCCCAAGCTCACTGTCGAAGAAGTGAAAGCCGGCGTGGCGCACATCAAGGCAACGTGGGGTGAGGGGTGAAACAAAACTTGTTGGACCTGCCGACCGGGGTTAATATTTCATCAGCGTATGTCCGCCACGATTGAGATTTCTGTTCCTGACAAGCTGATCGAAGCCTTGGGCCTCGATTCGGAAGATTTTTCGCATTGCGCCGTTGAAGCGTTGGTGGCGCAATCATATCGCGCCGGCAAAATAACCCACGCGCAAGTCAGTGAAATCCTCGGCATTGACCGGTGGCAAACCGATAAATTTCTTAAGAACGAGCGGGCTTTTCCTCACAATGAGGCGGAAGAGTTCGCCTCAGACCTCGCACGATTGCGCAACCTGGCCAAGTAAATGAACCGCATCGTCGTCGCTGACGCCGGCCCGCTTCATTACCTGATCCTTATCGATTGCGTTGATGTTCTGCCAAAATTGTTCGAGCGCGTTTTTATTCCTGCTGGCGTTCGCGATGAACTTGTCTGCTCCGGCGCCCCGGAAAAAGTTCGGACTTGGATAGATACAAAAATAAACTGGTTGCTGGTCGAGTCGTTGAAAAACCCACTTCCCGTTCACGGTCTCCATCAAGGTGAAGCGGAGGCGTTGCAACTTGCCCTCCAAATCTCTGCCACTTGTATTTTGATGGATGACTACGCAGGCCGATCTGCTGCCCGTCATTTGAGTATTCCGGTTATAGGGACTATTGGCCTGCTCGAACGGGCTGCAGAATTGGATTTGATTGGGCTCCCCATTGCCATTGCCAAACTTCGGGCGACTAATTTTTTCGCATCGCCTGAATTGTTGGAAGCCGCTTTGCAACGGGAGCGCGACCGCCGCAAATCATGAATCATCCGGTCCAAAAAACCGCCGTCGAAATCGTCCGCCGCCTGCAAGCCGCCGGCTTCGAGGCGTTTTGGGTCGGCGGCTGTGTGCGCGATTCATTGCTGGGCCGCGAGCCGGATGATTATGACATTGCCACCAACGCCCTGCCGGACACCATCGAGACGCTTTTCCCAAAAACCATCGGCGTCGGCAAACAGTTCGGCGTGATGCTCGTCATCGAAGATGGCCATGAATTCCAGGTCGCCACCTTTCGCGCTGAATCCGATTACGAAGACGGCCGCCGCCCGCAACATGTCACCTTCGGCGATCCCAGGGCCGATGCCCTGCGCCGCGATTTCACTGTCAACGGCCTGTTCTTCGACCCGATAAAAAACGAGACCCGAGATTGGGTCGGTGGCGAGAAGGATCTGCACGCCAAAATCATCCGCACCATCGGCGCGCCGGAGGAACGATTTGCCGAAGACCACCTGCGCCTGTTGCGCGCTGTGCGCTTCGCCGCCCAACTCGGTTTTGAGATAGAACCAAAAACATTCGCCGCCATCCAGGCACTCGCGCCGAAGATCACCGTCATCAGCGCCGAACGCGTGCGCGATGAATTGCTCAAGCTCTTCGCCCCGCCCCATGCCGCGCGCGGATTGCAATTGCTCCACGACAGCGGCCTGCTCGCGCACATCCTCCCAGAGCTAGCCGCCACCGCGAAATGCGAGCAATCGCCGGATTTTCATCCGGAAGGCAACGTCTTCAATCATCTGCTGCTCATGTTGAAACAGCTTCCGCCGGACGCGCATCCTCTGTTGCCGTGGGCGGTTCTGTTCCATGACATCGCCAAACCGTTGACTGCTTCGCACGATCCGGAGACCGGCAGCATCCATTTCTACGACCACGAACGCATCGGCGCCGACATGACGGAACAGATATTGGAACGCCTGCGCTTCCCGAGAAAGCAAAACGAAGAAATCGTCGCGGCCGTGCGTCATCACATGCAGTTCAAAGACGCGCCGCAGATGCGTAAAGCCACCCTGCGCCGCATGCTCCTGCGCGAAACCTTTCCCCTGGAACTGGCCCTCCACCGGTTGGATTGCCTCGGCTCCCACGGCAAACTGGATATCTATGAATTCCTCATCCACGAAAACCTCGAGCTCGCCAAACAGCCGCAAATCATCCCACCCCTGCTCACCGGCGAAGATTTAATCGCGCTAGGCATAAAACCAGGCCCCGAGATGGGCGCGCTGCTCCACGAAATCCGCGACAAACAACTGGCCGAGGAATTTAAGACGGCTGAGGAGGCGCGAGAATGGGTGAAAAAAACGATTTAGGTTGGCGCGTTGGGCTTTTCAGCTATCAATTTAGCCTCAGATTTAGACGGGTCCGAGCGCGATTGATGAAGCCTAACCTTAATTCTGTTCTACTTGTTTCCATCTGCTTTATTTCTTTGCCCCGTTATGCCTGGTGCGAAGAGAACGCTGCGGCCTATACAGACACAAATGTCGTCACAAGTGCATTCACAAACAGCGTTGCGTCAAAAACACTAGAGGACGGTGCAAACAAGAAACTCAGCCCTGATGCCCAGACGATCGAAGATTATACTAAAGCCATCCAATCCAATCCCAAGATGTTCGTGGCGTACGAGGTGCGAGGCCATGCATATGCAAATCTGGGAGAGCTTAAAAAAGCCATTACGGATTATTCCGAATGCATCAGGTTGAACCCGCAATATTACGGCGGTTTCTATGGGCGCGCACAGGCGTTAAATCGTTTGAAAGATTATGTAGGCGCGATAAATGATTTCAGCAGCGCGTTATACCTGGTCCATGGCAATGCCGGTTTGTTCCGTGAGCGTGCCCTCGCTTACGTTTACTCGTCTAACTATGACGCTGCCATTAGTGACGTGACTGAGTGCATGCGGCTCGATGGAAATAATCCGAGAAATTACGCTTTGCGCGGCAATATCTATCAGCGCAAAGGAGATTTTACCAACGCCATCGCAGATTTTACAAGCGATCTGAAACAAAATCCGAATGATATAAAAGTGTTCGCCAACCGGGGAACGATGCTCTTCCAAACCAAACGGTTTGAAGAGGCGATCGATGATTTCACCATGTTTTTGAGCGCCTATCCAGCCAGCCCGGAATCGCTCCGGCAACGCGCACTCGCCTATCAGAACCAGGAGGAATGGGCTAAAGCAATCGATGACCTTACTAAAGCCATCCACTATGATTCAAACAATCCAGTCCTGTATGATCTACGAGCCTCTAATGAATATTGCAATGGTGACCTCGACGCAGCGATCATGGATATCAATCAGGAGTTGCAGTTTAAGCCCGGTGAGCCCATTGCCCTGGGAAATCTGAATGCGCTTTTGGAAACACGGCAAAAGATTAAGAAGATGCTGGACGTCGCCAACTGGGCTGTCTCCAGGAATCCGACCAATGGAGTCATTCTAGGCAACCTTGGCTACCTCTTTGCCGTACAGGGTGAGTTCGATAAAGCCATTGATGATTTTCACAAGGCAGTGGAGTTGGAACCTGAAAACAGTGGAATTCTTAATAATTTCGCATGGTTGCTCGCAACCGCGCTCGACACAAAGATTCGTAATGGAAAGGAAGCGATCGGATTCGCACTAAAAGCGTGCACTTTAACCCATTGGAAAAACTTTATGTACATCGACACGCTCGCGGCTGCTTACGCGGAAGCGGGCGACTTTGAGAATGCCATCAAATTTGGCAATTTGGCTGTCAATACCTTCACACCTATACCACCGAGAAAACCCGGATTGGAAGAACATTTGGAATTATACAAACGACATCTCGCCTATCATTCCGCGATTTATCCCTAATCCCGTCGTGTGCCCCAATCGCCGCCCTTAATAAAATTCTCTGTTCCATTCACCCAAATCCGTTATTCTGTCATCCGTTAGATTTCGCAACTCATGAGCAAGCTCCTCTTAATCGACGACGAAACAGACGTTCAATACTCGTTCCAGCGCATCTTTGATTCGCCGGAGATCGAGCTGACCACCGCCTCCAGCGGCGAGGAGGGTTTGAAACTGATTCCTAAATTCAAACCCGACCTTGTCCTCATGGATATCCGCATGGGCGGCATGAGCGGGCTGGAAACACTGCGCAAGATCCGCGAGATCGATTCCAAGCAGCTCGTCATCCTCATGACCGCCTACGGCACCACCCAGATGGCCATCGAAGCGATGAAGCTGGGCGCTTACGATTATTTGCTCAAACCCTTCGACGTGCCCAAGCTCAAGGACATCGTCGCCCGGGCGCTAAAAGCCGCGCATGACATGCGGCAGGTGGTTTCGTATCAGCCCTTGTTGGAATCCGAGGATTACGAATTGGGCATTGTGGGCCGCAGCGAGCCGATGCAACAGGTCTTCAAGCTCATCGGCCAGGTCGCCGGCACGGATGCCACCGCGCTCATCACCGGCGAAAGCGGCACGGGCAAGGAACTCGTCGCGCGCGCCATCTATCATCACAGCAATCGCAGCGAACAACCGTTCCTCGCCGTCAACTGCGCCGCCATCCCGGAACAACTTCTGGAAAGCGAATTGTTCGGGCACGAACGCGGCGCGTTCACTGGCGCAGCCCTGCAACGCATCGGCAAATTCGAGCAATGCAACGGCGGCACCATTTTCCTGGATGAGATCGGCGACATGACGCCCGCCACGCAGACCAAAATTTTGCGTGTGCTGCAATCCGGCACGTTTGAGCGCGTCGGCGGCAACACGCCCTTGAAAGTGGATGTGCGCGTCATCGCCGCCACCAACAAGCCGCTGGAGCAGGCCGTCGCCGCCCGCCAGTTCCGCGAAGATCTTTTTTACCGCCTCAACGTCGTGCGCATCCATATCCCGCCACTGCGCGAACGGCGCGATGATATTCCCCTGCTGGTGAATTATTTCATCAAGAAAATTGCGCATGACCAGGAGCGTCCGCCCAAGTCCGTCGCGGCGAGTGTCATCCGCGCGTTGGAAAAGTATCATTGGCCGGGCAACGTGCGCGAACTCGAGAACGTTATCCGCCGCGCGCATGTCATGGGCAAAGGGGACGCGATCCTGTCCAGCGACCTGCCGCCGGAGATTATCGGCCCCACCCTCGGTGCTTCTTCACCTCCTTCGGCCGGCGTCGGCGAAGGCATGGCGAATGATGCTGCGGCGATCGCCCGGCAACTGTTCCAATGGGCCAAGCGCGATCCGAAATTGAAAGTCATCCCCACCGTGGAACGTGAATTGATCATCCAGGCGCTCAAGGAGACCAACAACAACCAGGTGCAGGCCGCCAAACTTCTCGGCATCACCCGCGCTACCCTGCGCAAACGCGTGGAAAAATTCGGCATTCATCGCGAGATGAAGATCCAATAACGCTCTTCCGTTAAGATTTAGTCATTAGTAGTATTGCGCTGGCCGCACCGGCGCTTTCCCGCCTCTTATCATCGTTTTATCTATTCAGCCCTTCCCACCGCAAAAAATGGCTGCTCTTTGCCAAGCTGCGTGAAGTAGCTTTACCTTCTCAGAGCCAGTCTATGTAAGGAACGACCGCTCAAGGTAAAGCGATGGTTCATGTGAAATATAATGAATGCTTTGGCCGCTGAAATTAAAACGAAGGATAACCGAACTCCCATGTCTAACGATCCCAAACATCCCGAGCCCGTGCACGACCTGCTCCACGCGCGGCGTCACCCGCTGGATTCGATTTTCGCCCCCAAATCCATCGCCGTCATCGGCGCAACGGAAAATCCCAATAGCGTCGGCCGTACCGTTTTCCAGAATCTCGGCCGCGGCGGCTTTGACGGCGTCGTGTATCCGGTGAACCCCAAGCGTTCCTCCGTCCTCTGCGTCAAAGCTTATCCCAGTATCGCCTCCATTCCCGAAAAAGTTGACCTCGCCGTCATCTGCACACCTGCCAAGACCGTTCCCGGCATCATCCAGGATTGCGTCAAGGCCGGCGTCACCGGGGCTGTCATCATTTCCGCCGGGTTCAAAGAGACCGGGCCGGAAGGCGTAAAGCTGGAACAACAGATTCTCGCGGATGCCCGCAAAGGCGGCATGCGCATCGTCGGACCCAATTGTCTCGGCGTCATGATGCCGCACATCGGATTGAACGCCACCTTCGCCACCACCATCGCCACTCCGGGCAATGTAGCGTTCCTCAGCCAAAGCGGCGCGCTGTGCACCGCCGTGTTGGATTGGAGCCTGAAGGAGAGCGTCGGTTTTAGCTCATTCATTTCCATCGGCTCCATGCTCGATGTCGGCTGGGGCGACTTGATCTATTATCTCGGCGACGACCCGAACACCAAGAGCATCGTCATCTACATGGAGACGATCGGTGATGCCCGGGCTTTTCTTTCCGCCGCGCGCGAAGTGGCACTGACTAAACCCATCATCGTCATCAAACCCGGCCGCACGGAAGGCGCCGCCAAGGCCGCTGCGTCTCACACCGGCTCGCTCACCGGCAGCGACGACGTGCTGGATGCCGCCTTCAAACGTTGCGGCGTACTGCGCGTAAATAATATTTCCGACCTGTTCTATATGTCCGAAGTCCTGGGCCGCCAGCCGCGTCCCAAGGGCAATCGCCTCACAATGATCACCAACGCCGGCGGACCCGGTGTGCTGGCCACCGATGCGCTGATCACTACCGGCGGCGCGCTTGCGGATGTTTCCCAGGGCACGATTGAGCAGTTGAACAAAATTCTCCCCGCCGCCTGGTCGCATAATAATCCTGTAGACGTCCTCGGCGACGCCAGCGCAGAAGTTTATGCGAAGACTCTGGAGATCGCCGGTAGCGACCCGAACAGTGATGGCCTGCTCGTGATACTCACCCCCCAATCGATGACCGATTGCACCGGCACGGCTGAGAAGCTAAAGGCCTACGGTCATATCGAAGGCAAACCCGTTCTCGCGAGTTGGATGGGCGGCAAAGACGTTGCCGAAGGCGAAGCCATCCTCAACAAAGCTGGGATTCCCACCTTCCCCTACCCTGACACCGCCGCGCGCGTGTTCAGCCAGATGTGGCGCTATGCGGACAACCTCCGCTCGCTCTACGAGACGCCAGTGCCTTCCGCCGATGCCGATGACATTGAATCCGGTCGATCTAAGGCCAATGCGTTGATTGAATCCGTAAAGAAAGCTGGCCGCACTATCCTGACCGAATCCGAATCCAAAGAACTGCTCGCCTGTTACAACATTCCCACCGTCATCACCAAAGTAGCGAAGACCGAAGCCGAAGCCGCAAAGCTCGCCAAGGAAATCGGCTTTCCCATTGTGCTGAAATTGTATTCCGAAACCATCACCCATAAAACGGATGTTGGCGGCGTGCAGTTGAACCTGAAGGATGAAGCGGATGTGAAGCGCGCGTTCAAGGCCATCAAGACCGCCTGCACCGAAAAAGCCGGCGCCGAACATTTCCAGGGCGTGACCGTCCAGAAGATGATCAAGCTCAGCGAAGGTTACGAGATCATCCTGGGCAGCAGCATCGACCCGCAATTTGGCCCCGTACTCCTCTTCGGCATGGGCGGCCAGTTAGTCGAAATATTTAAAGACAAAGCCCTGGCACTGCCTCCGCTCAATACGACACTCGCGCGCCGCATGATGGAGACGACCAAGATTTATCACGCCCTCAAAGGCGTGCGCGGACGCAAATCAGTGGACCTCGTGGCGTTGGAAAAATTGATGGTCGGCTTTAGCCAGCTCGTCGCCGAACAGCGTTGGATCAAGGAGATCGACATCAACCCGATGTTCGCCTCCGCCGACGACCTCGTAGCGCTCGATGCGCGTGTCATTCTTCATGATGCGAAGGTAAAGGAAGCGCAATTGCCGAAGCTCGCCATCCGTCCCTACCCCACCCAATACATTTCCTCACTCAAACTCAAAGACAGTTCCCGTGCCACCCTCCGTCCGATCAAGCCGGAAGATGAACCGTTGCTGGTAAAATTCCATCACTCGTTGTCCGAGGAAAGCGTTTACAACCGTTATTTCAACCAGATCAAACTCGACGAACGCATCGCACACGAGCGGCTCGTGCGCATCTGCTTCAATGATTACGACCGCGAGATTGCGCTTGTCGTCGAGCGCAAGGATGCCAAGAGCGGACAGAATGAAATCATCGCCGTAGGACGGTTGAGCAAAGCGCGGGGGTTGAACGAAGCTGAGTTTGCCCTGCTCATCAGCGACCCCTGGCAAAAACAAGGCATCGGCACCGAACTGCTTAAACGCCTCGTCGAGGTCGGCCGTGGTGAAAAACTGGATCTCATCAACGCCATTGTCCTGGCTGACAACAAAGCCATGCAGCATGTCAGCAAGAAAGTCGGGTTCAAGGTCCGTCAAAGCGCTGACAGCCACGATTTCGTAGCCGAATACGTACTCTAAAATTTATGACAGCCACTGAAAGTTCGCCCAAAACTTCCAAATCTCCAACTAAACCGAAGGTGTTCAAGACGCTCGACGGCTGCGAAGCCGCCGCGTATGTCGCGTATCGTTTGAACGAAGCGATGGCCATCTACCCCATCACCCCCTCGTCACCCATCGCCGAGTGGTGCGACCAATGGGCTTCGGAAGGAAAAAAGAATATCTGGGGAACCACCCCCGCTATTATCGAGATGCAGAGCGAAGGCGGCGCCGTTGGCGCCGTCCACGGCATGCTGCAGACCGGCTCCATCAGCACCACGTTCACCGCGTCACAGGGTTTGCTGTTGATGATCCCGAACATGTTCAAGTTTGCGGGCGAACTGCTGCCCACCGTTTTTCACGTGACCGCCCGCACGGTCGCCACCCATGCGCTTTCCATCTTCGGCGACCACAGTGATATCATGGCCTGCCGTTCGACTGGCTGGGGCATGCTCGGTGCAGCGTCCGTCCAGGAAACGATGGATTTCGCGCTCATCTCACAAGCCGCCTCCATGCGCTCGCGCCTGCCATTCATCCATTTCTTCGACGGTTTTCGCACGTCGCACGAAGTCTCAAAAATCGAAGTCCTGGACGAATCCGTCCTGCGCGCGTTGACCGATGATAAATTGATCGCCGCGCATCGCGCGCGGGCGATGACCCCTGACAAACCGGTCCTGCGGGGCACGGCCCAAAACCCCGATGTGTTTTTCCAGGGCCGCGAAGCGACCAACCTGATTTATGCCGCCTGCCCGGACATCGTCCAAAAAGTGATGGACGAATTTGCCGCAGCAACGGGCCGTTCTTATAATTTATTTGATTACGTCGGCGCCCGGGATGCCGAAAACGTCATCGTCTTGATGGGTTCCGGCTGCGAAGCCGTAGATGAAACGGTGGAATACCTGAACGCCCACGGTGCCAATGTTGGTGTATTAAAAGTGCGCTTATACCGGCCGTTTGACGGCAAACGATTTCTCGAAGCCCTGCCCGCTTCCGCCCGGAAAATTGCTGTGCTCGACCGCACCAAAGAACCCGGCGCCACCGGCGAACCGCTGCACCAGGACTGTCTCACCGCCATTCTCGAAGGCATGGCCAACGGCTGGGGACAGATGAAATTTTTGCCGAAGATCGTCGCCGGACGCTATGGTTTGTCCTCGAAAGAATTCACTCCGGCCATGGTCAAGGCGGTGTTCGACAATCTCGACAGTAATTCTCCAAAAAACCATTTCACCGTCGGCATCAATGACGACGTCTCCCACACCAGCCTGCCGGTGGACGCGGAATTCTCCACAGAGCCCAAGGAAGTCATCCGCGCATTGTTCTATGGTCTCGGCGCAGACGGCACCGTCGGCGCGAATAAAAACTCCATCAAGATCATCGGCGAAGAGACCGAGAATTACGCCCAGGGTTATTTCGTCTACGATTCGAAAAAGTCCGGCTCGATGACCGTCTCGCACCTGCGCTTCGGCCCCAAGCCCATCCGCTCGTCCTATTTGATCACCAGTGCGAACTTCGTGGCCTGCCATCTGCCCGGGTTTTTAGACCGCTACGAAATGCTGCGCAACCTCGTCCCCGGCGGCACGTTCCTGTTGAACACCCCGCATACCAGGGAAGAAATCTGGTCGCACCTGCCATCCCCGATGCAGGAATCGTTGCTCGCGAAGAAAGTGAAGTTTTACGTGATCGACGCCACGAACGTCGCGCGCGCCAGCGGCATGGGTGGCCGCATCAACACCATCATGCAGGTATGTTTCTTCGCCCTGTCCGGCGTTCTGCCGCGCGAAGATGCCATCGATGCCATAAAAACTTCCATCAAGAAAACCTACGGCAAAAAAGGTGAAGAGATCGTCGCCATGAACCTGAAGGCCGTGGACAATACGCTGGAGCATCTGCACGAGGTTTCACTCGTGAATCTTAAGCGCAACGGCACGGGCGGCCTGTTGCCCGCCATCACGTCGAATGCGCCGCGCTTTGACCGTGAAGTGCTCGGAACGATTGCGGCTGGCTCCGGCGATGACCTGCCGGTCAGTGCATTCCCCAACGACGGCACTTTTCCCACCGCGACGGCGCAATACGAAAAGCGCAATCTCGCCCTCGATATACCGGTTTGGGACGAAAGCATCTGCATCCAATGTCTCAAGTGCGTGGCCATCTGCCCGCATGCCACCATCCGCGCAAAAGTTTATGATCCGGCGAAGCTGGACGGCGCGCCAACGACTTACAAATCCACCAACTCCCGCATACCGGAGTTCAAAGGCTTAAAATTCACCATCCAGGTCGCCGCTGAGGATTGCACCGGATGCGCGTTATGCGTGGATGTCTGCCCGGCGCGCAACAAGACCGAAACCAAACTCAAAGCCATCAACATGCGCCCGCAGGCGCCGTTGCACGCCGCTGAGCGCGATAACTGGAATTTCTTCCTCGGCCTGCCGGAAATGGACCGGCGCAAGATCAAAACCAGTGCTCTGCGCCAGCAACAATTGCTACGGCCGTTGTTCGAATTCAGTGGTGCGTGTGCCGGTTGCGGCGAAACGCCCTATATCAAGATGCTCACGCAATTGTTCGGCGACCGCGCGGTCATCGCCAATGCGACGGGCTGTTCTTCCATCTACGGTGGCAATCTCCCCACGACTCCTTACTGCAAAAATGCGGAAGGCCGCGGGCCGACCTGGTGTAATTCGTTGTTCGAAGACAATGCGGAATTCGGCCTTGGCTTCCGGGTCTCCATCGATAAACAAAAAGAATTTGCCGAGGAATTGGTGAAGAAACTCGCGCCGCAGATCGGCGACAACCTCGTCAACGAACTTCTACTCGCTGACCAAAGCGACGAAGCGGGGATTTACGAACAACGCGAACGCGTCAACGCCTTGAAGAAGAAATTGGCCGGCATCACTTCGCCGGAAGCCACGCAACTTCTAAGCCTGGCCGATCAGTTGGTGAAAAAATCCGTGTGGATCCTCGGTGGTGATGGCTGGGCTTATGACATCGGCTACGGCGGCCTGGACCATGTGCTGGCCAGTGGACGCAAGGTCAATATCCTCGTGCTCGATACCGAAGTTTACTCCAACACCGGCGGACAGATGAGCAAATCCACCCCGCGTGGCGCCATCGCCAAATTTGCGGCGGGCGGCAAGCCCCTCGGCAAGAAGGACCTCGGCCTCATCGCGATGACCTACGGTCACGTGTACGTCGCCAGCGTTGCGATGGGTGCGAAAGATGAACACACCTTGAAAGCGTTTCTCGAAGCCGAATCTTATCCCGGCCCTTCTCTCATCATCGCTTACAGCCATTGCATCGCCCACGGAATCGCGCTGGATTCCGGCGTCGGTGCCCGGCAACAAAAGCTCGCGGTGGATTCGGGCCAATGGCTCCTGTATCGCTACGACCCACGCCGGGCCGAACGTGGTGAGAACCCGTTGCAACTGGATTCTCCCGCCGCCAAAACCAGGGTGCAGGATTATCTGCTCTCGGAAAACCGTTTCAAGATGCTCACCAAGAGCAAGCCGGATGAAGCGAAACTACTGTTCGCCCGTGCGCAGGTGGATGCGGACAAGCGGTTCAAATTTTACCAGTTCATGCAGACGCGCGACTGCAAAACAAACAGCGGCGTGGCCGTTGACGTAAAACCAGCCGCGTCGGTAGATCAACAACCGTAAAACAATCAACGAATGTCACATTGTCTCGAAAAGGGCGCGAAGGGTACGCAGGAAGAATGGGCGAATGGCTTCCAGGTCTGCGGGTTTGTGGTTGTATGGGTTGGGCAGACAGCGTTCTTTCGCGTCCCTTTCGGGACAGTGTGACCGTCAAACAAATCAAAACTTATGGACCTCAGCACCACTTATCTCGGGCTGAAACTGCGGACGCCGCTGGTTCCAGCCGCGTCGCCGTTGTCAGAAGAGATCGACCACATCAAACAGATGGAAGATGCCGGTGCGTCCGCCATTGTGTTGTATTCTCTCTTTGAGGAACAACTGCGCCGTGAGCGGATCGAGCTCGCCCACAATCTCGAACAGGGCACCAACAGTTCGCCGGAAGGTTTGTCCTTTTTTCCCGAACCGCACGAATTCCATCTCGGTCCGGAGGAATATCTCAAACATATCTCGCGCGCAAAGCACGCCGTGCGTGTGCCCATCATCGCCAGCCTGAACGCCTCGGTGACCGGCCGTTGGACGGAATATGCGCGCCTCATCCAGCACGCGGGTGCCGATGCCCTCGAACTGAACATCTATTACATCCCCACGGACGCAAGCCTCACCTCCGCTGACGTTGAGCAGACCTATATCGATATTTTGAAAGCGGTGAAGGCCGACCTCACCATTCCCGTCGCTGTGAAATTGAGCCCGTTTTTTACGAACTTCTCAAACATGGCCAAGCGCCTCGACGCCGCCGGCGCGAATGGCCTGGTCCTGTTCAATCGCTTTTACCAGCCCGACATCGACCTCGAGACCCTCGAAGTTAAACCCAACATTTTGTTGAGCACGCCAATGGCCATGCGATTGCCGCTCCGCTGGATCGCGATCCTGCACGGACAATTGAAAGCCAGCCTCGCAGCCACCAGCGGAATGCATCGCGCGACCGATGTGCTCAAGATGCTCATGGCCGGCGCCGACGTAACGATGCTGTGTTCCGCGTTATTGAGGAACGGCATCAAACATATTGGCGTCATCGAACGCGACATGGTTGAGTGGATGGAGAAACACGAATATGAATCCGTCGCCCAGCTCAAGGGCAGCCTGAGCCAGAAAAAATGCGCGGCGCCGAGCGATTTCGAGCGCGCGCAATACATGCGGGCGATTTCCAGCTACGCGATTCCAACCGCTTAGTCCTTCGGCCATGGCTCGGGCTCAAGGCAATCTGCCAGAGGTTTCGTGATACGGAGTTCTGGCCTGATAGGAGCGCATTTCCACACCCAGCTCATTCACTAACACCGTGATGTGGTGATCCGTGGCAATTTGCATCGCGCGCTGCGCGGTGTCCAGCGCCAGGTCAAATTTACCGGATTCAGCATACGCCGCCGCCAATATGCGCAGGACGGTGGGGTCATCCTTCCCGCCGCGATTGACCAATTTCATTATCAACGACTCAGCTTGATCGCCATTGCGCACCGATGCATCCGGACAGGTCGCCAATGCCCAGGCGAGGCAGCCATAGGCGCGCAAATTGTTCGGCTCCAGTCTGATGACTGTTTCCCAATTGCGAACGGCTTCGGCATATTGGCCACTGATATACTGGGCTATCGCGAGATAATTGTAGGTAAAGGCGAGGTCGGGTTGGAGTGCCAGTGCCTTTTCATAAGCAGTGATCGCTTGAGGAAACCGGCCGAGCGACAAATACACATTGCCGAGGTTGCTGAGAACTTTGGCGTCGTCTGGCTGAAGTTCCAGCACCTTTATAAATTCCTGGATCGCCTCGCCGGGACGTTTCAGGTCTAAAAACACGTGCGCCAGGTGATCATGGGCGGAAGTATCTTCCGGCTTGAATTTGATGGCTGCCTGGAGATGCTCGATCGCCTCATTGGTTCTACCCTTTTGCAGCAAAGCATCGGCGTAATATTCATGCGCCACTGAAGAAAACGGCTGGAGTTGCAGCGCTTTTTCCAGATAGGACATGCCTTCATCCACTTCGCCTTTTTGAAATAGCGCGCGCCCGTAGTTGCAATTGGCTTCGGGAAATTCCGGCCGAACCTTCAAGGCAGCCAGGAAATGAGCAATGGCTTCATCCATTTTCCCGTCTTTTTGCAGGATCGCGCCCAAATTATTATGGGCCAAAAAAGCATCCGGGTTATTGGCGAGGGTCGTTTTCCATAACGTCGGTAAATCCTTATAGCCCGCAGTTTGGAACCAGGTGAGCACTCCCAAAATGAGGACGATGATGATGGGAATGACTTTAGGCAGGCGTCCGAGAATCACGGCGGCCAAAATGAACAAGCCGATGCACCCAACATATTGAAAATGGTCTGCAACAAAGGAATAACGCATGGGATAGATATTGATGAATCCTAATGCGGGCAGAAGTGTGCCTCCGAAAAACAAGACCGCCACCAAAGGTCCACGACCGATCCGTTTCCTTGCCAGCCACAACGCCAACACCACGCCTGCAGCGCCGACCGGAAAGAGCCATTGCCACCAGACAGATGCATTGATGTCCCAGCGCGGGTATTGAAAGGCGAGTTTTGCCGGCCAGATTAATTTCCCGGCATAGAACCAGAGCGCCCGGCCCGCGATGAGGCAGCGGTCAGCAAATGTCAAAGACCATTCCCAACCCGTAGCGCCGACATGTGCCTTCTCGAGCCACGAGGTGGTCAACGCCATGCCCGCACCGATGACGAAGAACGGTATTAGCAACAACACACTCTTGCGGTTGAGCCGGCCTTTCCACCAATCGACCAGGAGTAAAGCCGCCGGGAGAGAACACGTCACCGATTTGCTAAACAACGCCGCGACAAAGCAAACCAACGCAATGCCGTACCACAATAGTCGCCCGGACTTCTTTCCGTCCTGCACCCCAATAAAATTCAGATACGCCAACGCCGCCGCAAAATAGAATACAGCGGACAGCACATTTTTGCGCTCGGTGACCCAGGCAACGGATTCGACCTGCACAGGATGCAGGACAAAAAGCGCCGCCGCCAGCCACGCATACGGCAGCCGCAGGCGGAGTAAGATCAGCCACAGCAAAAACCCGCCCAGCGCGTGCAACAGCACATTGTCCACGTGATAACCCGCCGGTTTAAGTTTCCATAAATGGTATTCGACCCAGAAACTCGTGTGGACCACCGGGTAGTATTGCGGCGTGGCCAGAGGCTTGAACCAGATCTTTTCCAACCCGGACGCATCGCGCAACACCAGGTTGTGCGTCACGTAATCGTCATCGTCCCAGATGAATCCACAACCGGTGACGCGGGAATAGGCGGCCAGAATCGCAAGGAAAAGCAATCCGCACAGCAGGTATTTTTTAAGTGGACCCGTGGCGACGACCCGATCCTCCCGGGTTTCCTTCTTAGATTTGGCCATCGCTTTAGCATATCCGCTTTCACGACTTCAACTGCAAGCGAAATCAGATGCCGCTATATTTTTAACAACGTCCGCGCTGACGGGCGGCTTCGTAGAGGAAGACGGCGGCGGCCGCGCCCACGTTCAGGGAATCCACGGTCGGAGGCATGGGAATAGCGACGGCTTCGTCGCAAGCGGCAAGCACTTCGGGTGTGATCCCGTCGCCTTCGCTGCCGAAGACGATGCAGCAATCGCCGGTGAAATCCGCCTGGGTGATGGTCCTGCCGCCGTCACGCGGATGGGCGGCGATGCAACGGATCCCCTGCCCGCTCAACCGGCGCAAGGTCTCGGCAAGGAACGGTTGTTGAACGGGCTTAGTGCCTGACCGGCTATATTCCTTTGCGTTTTCCAGGCCGTTCGATTTTCGCAGTTCCAGGACGGGCAGTTGAAAAATCGTGCCCATTGAATTACGCACGGCCCGGCGCAGGAACGGGCTACTGCTGGTCTCGCCGATGATGAGTCCCTGGACGCCAAAGGCGACGCAGTTGCGCACGAGCGCGCCGATATTTTCCGCGTTCGACAGCGCATCGATGGCGACGAACAAACGCGGCCTGGCACCGGTCGCGAGCAATTTTTCCAGAGGCACAGAATCAGGAATGCGTCCGACGGCCAGCACGCCCTGGAATAAGGAGTAGCCGGTCAGCTTCTCGATCATCTCTTTTTCTGGCGCCACGTACACGGTGATCTCTTTTTCCGGGCGTCGTTTGATGAGAGGCTCATATTCCGTCAGCCAGCGTTCCGGAAACAAAACCGAGAGGACTGGAAAATCGCTTTCCAACAGGCGCGTGACAACTTTCATCCCTTCGGCCACGAAAATCTTGTCAAGTTCATGCGCCGCCGAGCGCCGCATGGTGCGATAGGGCGCGAGTTCGGGCAGGTCGAGCGAAGAAATTGTCTGGATGCGTAAAATGGCCATGAGCGCGCTCTTTCAACGATATAGCCGCATTTAAGTCAAGCATTGACCGTGACGAATGCGAATTGCCTTTGTCAGATGGGGTTGTAGGCTTGAATTCAATCCGCCATGCGACAGCAATCAAAACCAGCGGTCGAGGCCAGTGACGCGGACAACGCGCCGCGTATCCTCGAAGAACTCGTCCAACGCGCGGAACGCGCCGGCGCCAGCGACATCCACCTGCAGATGCGCGGCAAGATGTCGGAAATCTCTTTCCGGCTGGATGGCGTCATCACACCCATCACCGTCCTGCCCGAAACCGTGGCGGAACGGGTCGTGGGACGGATCAAATTTTTGGCGCGGCTCAAAACGTATCAGGATTCATTGCCGCAGGATGGGCGCATCGATTCCAACACCACCGGCAACCGGCAGGACATCCGCGTGGCGACATATCCGACGGTGACAGGGGAGAAGATTGTGATGCGGCTGTTCAATTTTTCCATCACCAAGACGCTGCGCGAGTTGGAATTCCCGGATGGGGCGTCGGATGAGTTGGAAAATTTTCTGCGCCAGCCAAGCGGTATGATGTTGCTCACGGGGCCGGCAGGCAGTGGCAAGACGACGACGATTTACGCATGTCTGCGGCACCTGGCAGACAAGGGCGGACGACAAATCATCACGATTGAAGACCCCGTTGAGCAGATGGTTGCCGGGACGATGCAGACGGAGATCAATGACGCCACCGGCCTGACTTTTGCGAAGGCGGCGAAACATCTGTTACGACAAGACCCTCAGGTGCTCATCATCGGCGAAATTCGCGATGAAGAGACGGCGCAGATTGCGGTGCGCGCCGGGTTGACGGGGCATCTGGTGATCTCGACGCTGCATGCGGGTTCGTGCAAAGGCGTGTTTGAGCGATTGCTGACGATGTGCAGCGACCATTCCGCCGTGGCCAGTGCAGTGGAGTTGGTGCTGAATCAACGGCTGATCCGCCGGTTGTGCCAGAAATGTGGGGGCGCAGGCTGCGAGAGCTGCCTGCAAACGGGTTATCAGGGGCGTGTGCCGTTGATCGAATGGCTGCGCGTGAACGACGGGATGCGCGCACAGATACGGCAGCATCAACTGGAATCGCTGGCGCCGGCGCGAACCTTTGAGCAATCGGCACGTGAGCTTTTGCAACTGGGCCTGTCCAATCCACCAGAAATTCAACGGGTATTCGGTTCATGACGTTATGAAAAATGACGAGTTTGCGTTCTTTAATCATCAACTGGCGGGGATGTTACGGGATGGGATTCCGCTGGAAGGCGCGTTAAGCCGGTTGCGGCAGGAAATGCGGCGCGGCCCGTTGCGCACGGAATTGGAGCTGCTCGAAGGCGACCTGGCCCGAGGGGTGCCGCTGGGCGAGGCGATCAGAGCCCGGCAACTTCCGGAACTTTACCAACGCATGCTATTGGTGGGAGTGAAAAGCAACGACTTGCCCGCGGTGTTGATATTACTCGGGGATTATTATCAGCGGCGTCACAATATTTGGACGAGACTAAAAGGCTTGATGGTTTATCCCGCGATCGTGCTGGTGACGGCCTTTCTTGTGTCCTGTGGCATCGCCGTCCTGCTCGGTGTGTTGGTCCGCTCCACTTTCCTGGTCCTCGACGGCCATTTGCCGCCGAGCATCTGGATAAACCTGTGGACGCCGCCGGTGATATTGGCACTGGCCATCGTGCTGTTCGTTGTGATCGTGTCGCTGCCGGGAACGCGACGTTTTTTTCGATGGCGTGTGCCCGCGTTCCGTGAATCAAGCCTCGCACAAGTGGCGGCCGCGATGGCCCTGATGTTGAAAAGCGGTGTTCCACTGAATGATGCGCTGGCGTTGATGGAACAGGTAGAAGGCGGGACGGTGGCTGGTGAAGAAATAGCCCGGTGGCGAAGCCGGCTGGCTTCCGGCCAGGGAAAGTTTTCCGAGATGGCCTCCGGGGGACGCGCATTTCCGCCCTTGTTCGTGTGGCTGGTCGCCCAATCGGGAAATGACCTGGCGGATGGGTTCCGGCGGACGGCGGAGATATACCAGAATCGAACGACGTATCGCGCTGACCTCTTGCTGTATTCCGCGCTGCCATGCTCCGTGATCCTGCTGGGGATGTTGTTGGTCTCACAAATTACCCCGGCATTTTTAGCCATGTCGATGTTTCTGCGGTCAATCGGTGAACCAAGTGATTAATTCGCCTTCGCACGGCTATGATTGAACCCACCACATCCCAGATCATCATCGATATCCTGCTGCGCCTCGTGATCTTCACGATCTTATTGGCTATCTGGCTGGGAATCTTTGGGGGAATTTTTTACGCGTTCAATTTTCTGCTGAGCCTGCCGATGCGGCGCGCGGAACGCGCGCGCCTGTTCCTGGATGTCCTGGAAACCAGCATCGACCAGGGGCAATCCGCCGAAACGGCCGTGGTAAGTCTTTCGAAAAGCCAGGATGAATCCATCGGTGTTCGTTTCCATCTGGTGGCGGCGTATATCGAAAACGGTTCTCGATTTGGCGAAGCGTTGGAACGGGTGCCGCGCTTTTTACCCCCGCAAATCTCCGCGATCCTGAAGGTCGGTGAAAAACTTGGAAATTTAAGAACGGTGCTGCCGGCGTGCCGGGAAGTGGTGCGGGACGCCAAAGCATCAGTCCAAAGTGCGTTCCACTATTTCCTGCTGGTCGGATTGGTCTTCTCGCCGATGTTCGTCTGGACCAGCATTTTTGTCATAAAATTTGTATTCCCGCGCATGCTGGAGATTGCGGCTTCGGAAGACGAGGTAATCCTGCCGTTTACGGTCCGATTTGGCCTCAACCATTCCGGTTGGCTCGTCGGCTTGGAAGCATTGATATTCGTTTTTTTGCTTATTAGCGCTATCGTTTATACCGGCGGACCGCGATTGATGTCCTGGATCCGGTTCGGAGGTTTTCCCGTATTTGACTGGATCGCGTGGCGGTTGCCCTGGAAACGAAAGCGCCTGCAACGAACTTTTTCCGCGATGTTGTCGGTGTTACTGGACGGCGGTGTCCCCGAAGTGGAGGCCGTGTGGCTGGCGGGTGAATGCACGGTCAACGAAATCGGCCGCGCGCGCGCGCAGAAGATCATCGAGCAGATCAAACGCGGCGTCAAACTGGACGAGGCGGTGGCGGTCTTTGATGATGCCGGCGAATTCCGGTGGCGGCTGGCCAATGCGATCCATTCGCGCGGCGGGTTTCTGAATGCGCTGCGCGGCTGGCATGAATCGCTGGATGCCCGGGCGTTCCAGGAGGCTGAAGCGACGGCGCATGTCATCACCAGCGGAATAGTGGTGTTGAACGGAGTGCTGGTGGCTCTGGTGGCAACGACCATATTCGGCTTGTTGATCGCCATACTTGATGGGGTGTTATCGTGAAATGCCAGGCGCGCAGAAATTATCCGCAACGTTCGCGCCGGGAGGACGGCGCAATCCTGATGCTCGACCTGATTGTGGGGATATTCATCCTGCTCATTGCGGTCATGCCGATCGGCTATTCGTTTTACGTGGAGGGACGGGCGTTCCGCGCGGAATACCAACACGGCGTGGCGATGGAGATTGTGGACGGCGAAATGGAAGTGCTGGCGGCCGGTGAATGGAAGACGTTTACCGACGGGTCGCAGCCGTACACGGTGCATGCCCATGCAGCGGCGAATCTTCCGCCCGGACATTTTCAATTGATTAAAAATGGCAATCATCTGCGGCTGGAATGGCGGCCGGACAGCCGAAATGGCACAGCCAGCCTCGTGCGGGAGGTCGTAGCGAAATGACGACGAATCATCCAGGTTCAAGGCGGCGCGCAGGAATCATGTTGGTGGAATGCATGATGTATATCGTCGTGTTTTCGGTCATCCTGGCGATCGGCTTCGAGGCATTTTACAAATGCTGGGACAATTCCGAGGCGCTTGGGCATGCGGGAGATGATGTCGTGAAAGCGATGCGGGCCGGTGAACGGTGGCGCGAGGACGTGCGGACCGCGACGGGCAGGATTTCTGTGACGACGAATGCCAACGCACAAGCGTTTCGCATCCCGCACGGAAAAACCGCGATCGTTTACACGTTTGATTCCGGCGAAATCCGGCGCAAGAGCGGCGCGGAGGAAATGCTGGTGCTGGGTGCGCTCAAAACTTCGCGGATGGAAATCAGCCGGCGCACGCAAACGAGCGCTTGCGTGTGGGAGTTGGAGCTCGCGCCCCGGAAAGCCAAAGCGCGGATGCCCATGTTGTTCACTTTCATCGCACCGGGACCACGAACGCCATGAAACTTGCACGCCATCAAACTGTTTCAGCGAAACGCCAAAACGGGTCGGCGGTCTTTGTCTTTATCGTGTTGCTCTCGCTGATGTTGCTGTTCATCGCGGCCAATAGCGGAACGCTCTTCCGGCTGCATGGGGAATTACGGTTGATCGAACGTCAGCAGATGGGTCGATGGGCGTCAATCCAAACGAACAGCGCCGCGGGCTCAAACGTGCCGGCATCGCCATCCACGCCATGAATTCTCCCGCCGCTGATAAAATAAGCCTGATTGAGAAATCACTGCGACATTTCGTGTTCGGCATCCTTTCATTAATACCGATTCTTGGCCTGCCGTTCGCCGTTTTAGTTTTGGTATTGGCGCCGAAATGGGCCAGCGATCCGAAAAAATGGAACCCCGCCCGACGCTATCTGGTGTATGGGAAAATTTTGGCATTATTCGGCATATTGATCACCCTGATCATCGGCGGACTAATCATTAAGTCGATCGCGGACGCCGCCGGCTCGGCCGGCGGCGACGAATAATTCGAGTTTCCACTTTTCTTTCGCTGCCCCCGCTTTAATCTGCCCGCATCAAAATGGGTTTGAAACTGTTCAACACGTTGTCGCGCTCGGTGCAGGAATTTTCGCCGCTCGATCCTTCGGGCAAAAAAGTGGGGATGTATTGCTGCGGGCCCACGGTTTATGACTTTGCACACATTGGTAACTGGCGCACCTTCGTCTTTGCCGACCTCGTGCGGCGCTATCTGGAGTTCAAGGGCTACCAGGTCACTCACGTGATGAATATCACGGACGTGGAGGACAAGATCATCAAGGGCGTGCGCCAAAGCAAAACGACGTTGAAGGAGTTCACTGGCAAATACGAAGCAGCGTTTCTCGAAGACCTCAAGACGCTGAACTGCCGTGAGCCGCATCAGAAACCGCGGGCGACGGAATTTATCCGGGAAATCATTGCGTTGATCGAGAAATTGATCGCGCGCGGCATCGCGTATAAAGCGGCGGATGGGTCGGTTTATTTTTCCATCGATAAATATCGCGGATGCGGCTGCAACTACGGCCAGTTGCTGAAATTGAACTTCGATGAGATGCGCGCGGGCGAACGGGTGGCCTCGGATGAATACGACAAGGAATCGGTGGCGGATTTTGCATTGTGGAAGGCACGGGTGCCGGATGATGGCGAGGTCTTTTGGCCGAGCCCATGGGGCGAGGGCCGCCCGGGCTGGCACATCGAGTGTTCAGCGATGAGCATGAAGGTGCTGGGAGAAAGTTTTGACCTGCATCTGGGCGGCGAGGACCTGAAATTTCCGCATCATGAGGACGAGATAGCGCAGAGCGAAGGTGCGACGGGCAAACCGTTCGTGAAATATTGGATGCACGGGGCGTTTTTGCTGGTCGAAGGAAAGAAGATGAGCAAGTCGCTGGGAAATTTCTTCACGTTGCGCGATCTGCTGGCGAAGGGATTCACCGGACGCGAAATCCGGTATCTGCTGCTGACGTCGCATTACCGGGAGACGTTCAATTTTACGCTGGAAGGGTTGCAAGGCGCACGGACGGCGCTGGCGCGGATTGATGAATGCATCTCAAAGTTGAAGGAGATTGCGGGACAAACTGCGGCAACATCCTCGCAGGGAAAGCTGGTTTCGGATTTTGGCGGAGTATTGGATGAAGATTTAAATGTGGCTGCCGCATGGGGTGAAGTGTTCCAATGGGTCACAGCGACGAACAAGCGGATCGCGGAAAATTCACTGAAAGCGGCGGAGGCGGCGGAGGCGCTGGCGATGTGGGAAAAGCTGGATTCAGTTTTGGGCATTGGCGCGGCGGCGGAAGTGGAAGCGCCGGCGGAGATCGTGGCATTGATGGAAGCGCGGCAGGCGGCGCGCAAGGCGAAAGATTTTAAGCGCAGCGATGCACTACGGGATGAATTGAAGGCGAAGGGTTGGGTGGTAGAGGATTCACCGAAGGGACCGAAGTTGAAGAAAATTTAATCAGGGCTCGACGGAGTCTCGCCCCACCAGAAATTTGAAAATGAAGGGATTGTTCATCACATTTGAGGGCAACGAGGGGAGCGGCAAGACGACGCAGATCTTGATGCTCGCCGAGCGTTTGCGGGAACTGGGGCATAAGGTGCGGACGATCCGCGAGCCGGGTGGGACGCCAATCGGCGAGGAGATCCGGCATACGCTCAAGCACAGCAAACAAAATTCCGCGATGACGGCGGAAACCGAACTGCTTTTGATGAACGCCAGCCGGACACAACTAGTGCGCGAAGTGATACGCCCTGCCCTCGCGGCGGGAGAGATCGTCATCTCGGATAGGTTTTATGATTCGACGACGGCATACCAGGGTTACGGCCGTCAGCTTGACCTGAAGCTGGTAAAGTCGGTGATCGATTTTGCGGTGGGACCGACGAAGCCAGATCTGACGCTGCTGTTCATCGTGCCGCCGGAGACGAGCGAGGCACGATTGCGTTCGCGGCAAGCGAACTTGCCGTTCGTGCGTGACCGGATAGAGGAAGCGGACCGGGAGTTCTTTGAGCGCGTGTCAAAGGGCTACGAAGCGATCGCAGCGGCTGAGCCGGAACGCATCAAGACGATCAACGCCGCGCG